>ENA-UOJG01000054-UOJG01000054.1-human-gut-metagenome-genome-assembly--contig:-C47-NODE-54-length-165241-cov-29.768164_pt1 | contig 165241 bp, 117 predicted proteins | sample MGYA00242340_ERZ723887 | MGnify/ENA metagenome assembly ERZ723887 | reverse complement strand
TTGACTTTTGGTTTATTTAATTCGCTTTCTATCTTTAATTGTCATTGTTCTTGCTTACCTTATTTGCGTAAGCATGGTTATTCTAACACACAAACATTGTAAATGTCAACAATTTTACAAAAAAAATTTAAAAAACTTTTAATCATTTTTTTAATTATCTCATTTGTAGTTTTATCTATTGACTTTGTCGATTTTTATGGTAAAATAGAACTAATTACAAAGGAGAAAACATGACAAAAATACAATACGTAACAGAAGAAGGAAAAATTTACCCTGCAGAGTTTATTGCTAATCGCTGCAATTTACTTTTCTCAGATAAAGGTAAAGAAATTTATGAATACTTCAAGCAAGGCAAAAGATGCGAAATCAAAGTAGAAAGACGTGAAGTTTCAAGTAATACTCTTGATTTGCCATATGGTTTTTCTTATGTTGACGAACTTGAAAATCTTGAAGTCTAATTATTTGTTTACGTTATAATAAAAAATCATTGCATCAAGAAAAAATTTTCTGCCCTTAAATTTATTTTTTAATAGACAACAAAAAACAAGGTTATTTCTAACCTCGTTTTTTTGTTGCTTTCGACTAGAGAATTAGCCGTTTTGAAGTTCTTCCATCTTCTTGCGACGTTTCCTACGCAATATTAAGACGATTATCAACAGCAATAATGCTAGCCCAACAGCTGAACCAACAACTGCAAGAATAATTACAAGTTCTTGGTTAGCTTCAGTGAATCTTGCATCAGGGCCAAGATATCCAAACACTCGAGTCGAATCTATATCTCCTACATATCCGAATACAACTGTGACATCTTCAATCTTAAACACGTCAAAGTTGAATGTTCCATTAAATGGGTTTTCTTCTGTCCCAATAGGAGACCAATACCTGCCCGCCAAACTGAGATTTGTGGTAAGTTTGTAATTAGCATTTGTGTAGTTACCATTTTTGCGATAGTTAACCATGTAGGCAACAAACGCAAGATCTTCGTTAGACGAAATTATGTAAGGGTTAGAGCTTGAGCCTTCGCCTCTTATTGTATACTCGTCATTTACTAAATCTGTCCACATATCTCTTTGGAAAGACACGTTGATGTTGTGTTGTTTTATCTCCTTTGGTGGAATTTCATCGGTGAATGCTTGCAATGTTATAGACAATCTTCCTGCTTTAATTTCGCCCGTTACATCGCGATCGTTGTAAATCACGCTTGCAATTTTGTAGTTTACACTAGGCACAATTTCAAGAACAAGTTCACTTCCAACTTTGTCATCGAAAGTTACTGAATTGCTTGTAACTGCAATTTTGTTTTCGAACTCATCGAAGTATCTAACTGTTCCAGCAATTGGAAGTTCGTTATCTTTAATTCCATCCCCAACAAGAGCAACGTTGATTGTAACATTACATCTCTTTTGAGTGAATATAGGAGTTAATGTCAAGCTGTATGTCTCTGGGTCAAGATCTGAATATTTAACTTTGTAAGTATGATATGTTTTTCTGTTTACTACTTCAGCCCCTGAGAACACCATCTCAAAGTTTGAATCATGTTCAACGTAGAATGTAATATTATCTCCTACTGCAACATTAAATATTGTCGATTCTGCGCCATAAGATGTTCCATTGATTTCTACATCTGTTATTCTTCCATGAGCTTGGTCATAATCTCCAATTCTAAGAGTTACATCTTTGCCTTTAAACAATGCTTTATAGCTTGAAGCCATAATTGGATTGCTTTCTGTTCCTTTGATGATAAATACTCTTTCTGATGAAACAAGCTCATCATTTGTATTATACCATCCTAAGAAGTCATAACCCTTTTCAGGCTCTGCATGAAGAACAATATCTGTATCTGTTGGAATATATTCTTTTTCTTCAACAGTTTGTTCGATTCCATTTATATCTTTGTATGTATAATAAACTTTTCCACCTTCGTTGCCTGATACTGAAACTAAAGCATTGTATGTTGCATAAAGTTTAAGATCTGGACAGTTGTCGTGAGCAAGGTTTATTATTGTAGGTTCGGTTACTGTATCGACTGTAACTACACCATCAGGGTTGGTTCTTACAATCTTCCAGCTTACAAACTTGTATCCTACATAAACAGGTGCTTTGATTGTTATGTTTGCACCGTAAAGGACTTCTGCGATATAAATGTCATCAGCTGTTGTCCAAGAGTTTGCATCGTTAAGATTTGTAATAACTACTCTAGCAGCAACTGTTGGGTCTAATCCCTTAAGAGCTACTGGAACTGCATCGATAGCAAGCCTTGTCTTGTTGATTATGAATGAAGCAAACAAAGTAAATTGTCTATTTGCAGCATCGTAGTTTGAATCAACAACATATTTGTCCCCTATCCAAGAGTATCCGTTTTCAGCCCAGACACTAGCATTTCCTTTTGCGTCGATATATTGTTTTCCAGCGCCTGCAAGATAAGTATAGAATCCTGCAAAAGCAAATCCTTCTACGCTTGGCCACTCTGTTATACCAGTCAAATCAAGCGGTTGACCAATTTTAACATTGTTGATCGTTTTTGAATAGATTTCTTTGTTATCCACTCTTGGGTCATATGCGACAAGTTTTGCAGAATAAACAGTTGAATTTACGTATACGACAATTTCAGCCTCTTGTCCAGTAAATCCGCCAACTTTGAATGTAATTCTTTCAGCGAATCCTTTTTCAATTAACGCTGGCGATGAGTCTAAAACTGTTGTGATATCAGTAATTGAAAGTCCATTTGCTTCGATTTGTGGAACGCCTTCACTGTTAAGTTTAAAGCTTGTTCCAAATCTTGCTGAAGCGGTAACATTTAATATTTTGCCTGTTACAACATCAACAACAACGTTTGAACTTGAGTTTCCAGAAACTGCAACGCCTGGAACAACTTCTACTTCAATCTTACCTGCATCAGCCAATGTGTCGGCATCTTTGTAAACCAAGGTAATTCTTGAAGTATTTGCGATGTAAACCGCCGTGAGAGAATATCTTCCGTCGTTTTCAGCATTCAATCCAGTAATTTCGTAGATACAAACCATATCATCGCCATCTTGGAAAGGTTCTGCAACAAGGTTGGTAACGGCAGCAACTGAGCCAGCATTGTTGTAAAGGTTGTCAAAAGTGAAACCAGGTTTTGCAACAACTTTTACATAAACGCTTGATCCTGTTTGAGCAACAATGCTCAATGGAAGTGTTCCGTTGTCACGTGCATCTCTAGTAAATTCTTTTGTTTCTAAGTTGTATGTTCCCCATTCGATTGAGCCATAACCAAGTTCTTTAATGATGTCTCCACCATATCTAACTCCATTGATTGAAACTCCTGTGTCGACTGGAACTGTCAATGTCTTAGGTTCGAACACAGCTGTAACTTCTGCTTCTTGATAAACTGTCAAACTGTATTCAGCCGTTGAGATTTGAGCTTCGCCAACTTGCCAGTAAGCAAATTGATATCCCGCTTTTGCTTGAGCCTTAAGAGTAATGCTTGTTCCGAAGTAGAGCATTTCTCTCATATAACTTCCGTCTGCGCTATCTGCAACTACTCTTCCGTCAACTGTGATTTGACCTTCACCGCTGATGTATGCTTTAACTTCAAACTCTGCATATTGGAATACAGCCGTCAAAGTAATATCTGCGTTGACTTCACATTCGTAAACCAAGTCTTCGCTTACGCGTTTGTTTAAGTTATAAACAACTTTTCCATCGTATTCGACTAATTCGCCTTCAAACCAACCGATGAATTTGTATCCCTTGATTGCATCATCTTTTGACGCTTTGAATTCAACACGCGATTGATATTCTGCCTTTTCAGGCACGTCAACATGGAATGACGATGCAGGTTTAACATTTCCTTCTTGGTCAAGAGCGAACAAGAAAGCGTTTATGTTGAATTGAACTTTCTTTGCTACAACATCGATTGTGAAGTCTTGTGTGAATCCATCAATCATAATGAAATCAAATTGATCATCAACAATCATTTCAGGGGTTGTAACAAGGTGATCGTATTCATATCCATAATCGTATATCAATTCGAAACTGAATGGAATATCGGTTGTAACGATATATGTTGTTTCTGATTGTTTTTGTGCACCATCGTGTCTTCCTATTCCAACAATTCCTGCTCCAAGGTTGAATGTTACAGTGTGTTGTTGAGCGGTGCTTTCAAATGCAACTTTTACATTTGAAGTAAATCCTGTAATTGTGTAATCATTACCACTAGTCATTACGTCAGCGTTTCCATAAACATTCTTAAGTGCAACATCATAACCAGCATCAGGAACGATTGTGACCACAACTGTTTGAGCGGTTTTTGCTTTGAATGTGATTGGAACAATTACTACATCATCGTCAACTTCAGCGTATTCAGGGGTCACGCTGTCGATTACTGTAACTCCGTCAACTGTTACTGTAACTGTAGCATGTTCAACCGTGATTTCGAAATTATTTTCTTTCGCTGCAGTTGTAATGTTGATTGAGCCAGCAGCGACGATAAGTGAAATTTGTCCTTCTGCATTGTCACCATTGAGGTTGTAAGTGAATGTGAATGTGCTTCCAACTTGAGCCATTTCAGTTACTTTGTATCCAGCTTCAGCAGTAACTGTAATTGTGTATTCCTCTTCGTGTCCAAGTTTGTATTCGTTTTCAGTTGGAACAACTGCGATGTTTGAGTGATCTCTGATTTCAACACTTGCGTGTTCTACGTTTACTGTCAATTTGTATACACCAGCCGTCCAAGCAGCAGTAAGAGTGATGTTTTCGTCTAATTCAAAGATTGTCGTTTCGTCATAGACTGTTGAATCAAGCATCCATCCGTCAAAATTATATCCGGCTTTTGTGACTTCTGGAAGAGTTCCAACTGCTTGACCGTAAGTTACGACCTTATCTTCAGGGTTTTCTCCACCGTTGTCTGCGTTGAATGAGATTGTGTATTGGTTTGCAACAAACGTAGTTGTAAATTCAAGTGTGATATCGTTTGTGAATGATCCATCAAGTGCAAGGATTGCATCTTTAAGAGCCATTGAAGAGTCAACGGCAATGTTTTGTTCTCCACTAATCCAAGCAGCGAGTGAGTATCCCTTTACAGTGATAGCCGGCAAGAAGTCTTTTGCCAAAATGTCAGCAAGTGAAGTGAACGCAATTTCTCTCTTAGCAGAAACGCCATCGCTTGATGCTGTCCAGTTTGGATCAAATGAAACTGCCGCACCTGTTGGGTAAAGAACAGTGTTGTCAACTGTCACATTGATTGTGATTTGAGCAGCTCTAAAGTCTACTGAAACGTTCATATCTTCTGTGATGTTAACGATTGATTGTGTGCTGTTAAGAGCAACATAACCGGTGTTAGCTGTTGAACTGATTGTGATTGTATCATAGTAGTTGTATGTGTGAACGTTGCCGCTCTTGTTTCCTTCTGGAACAGCTACATATGATCCTTGTTCGTTGTCAATCGAAACAGTAACTGTATAAGTTTTGATTGTCCAATCTGCATAGATTGTCAATGCTTTTGCTTCAAGCGCAGCATCAAATACTGTAGAAATATTTGCTTCGCTTAATGCTTGTCTATCATCTCCATATTTCCAGCCAACAAAGTTGTATCCTGTCTTAGTTGGAGCTGTGAGAGATTCGTAAACTGATTTTGCATCACTTTCAAATGGGAATCCAATTTCGAATGATGTTGTTCCTGCTGCGAGAGTTCCGTCAACAAATTCAATAGTGTTAATTTCTGCAGTAACTGTTATTATTGCTCTTTCGATTCTTCCTGTTGCAGAAGCATTTGTAAGAGTATAGTTTCCGTTGTCTGCTCCACCAAGAGTAAATGTTACTTCGATTTCGTCTGCAGGCATTGCTGAAGCATATGCTCCGCTTACGCTTACATCATCACCTTCAATGATTGTTTCAAGTGAAAGTGATTGTTCAACACCTGTAGTTCTGTCGTAAACTTTGGTTATTTCGCCGTCTACACGAACAACGATGTCGATTTTTGAAACTGTTATTTCAACAGTGAATTCTTCAACTGTATAGTAATCACTTGTAGGAGTAATCTTAAGTGTATAAGATCCTTGGTTCAAGTATTTACCAGCTGAATATGTTGCTTCGTCGATTGAAGCAGTGAATGTTACATATGCATCAACTGACTTATCATCAAGAGTTGCATTTGCAACGACTTGTGAAAGACCTTCCGTCAATTCGCCATATTTGAATTCTGTCTTGGCAACAGTGATTGTTGGTTTTACATTAGATTTAGTGATTGAACCTGTTGATGTTGTGTTTGCAATAAAGTAATTGCTTACATATTCACCAGAAATTTCAATATCTCTAACTTCGATTGCGTCTCCAACGCCAATATTTGCAAATTGTGCTTTAACTACAACGCTTTCGCGTTCAACAAGTCCTTCGATAGTCACGCTGTTGTTTTCTGCGGTTGAATCAAATGTTGTTGTTTGATCAAATTGTTTTGTAAAGCCTGAAAGTGTCAATTCTTTCTTGTTAACTTTAATAAGTTCGGCACTTGATGCGAATGTAAATCCTGTTGGATAAATCTTGTTTGTTCCGTTTGGAACGATTGAGTATGTTCCATTGTCTTTAACAACGCGATCAATACTAAATGTAATTCCGGCAAGAGTATTTGCTTTTGGTGTGATTGGTTTTGAAGCGGTATCCTTAACTTCTTTGAAGTTCTTAAGGTTCCATCTCTTAACTTCTGTTGAATTTTCTTTAATTACAAGCGACCAAACGCTGGTTTCTGCATCAAATTCTGTTTCAACATTAAAGTTTCTAAGCCCAGTATAATAAAATTCAAATACATCTCCGTCAACTTCGGCTGTAATTCCAAGTCCGTCTTGAACAAGAATTTCAAACCAGTCGTTGTCTTCTGGAAGAATTACGTTGTAGTTTGTGCTGTTTACAGATGCTATTTCAAGTTTGTATGTTCCAACATCTTCGCCTTCTGCTCTTTTAAACTCAATGCTTACAACTTCGCCATTTTGTCCAGCGAATGTTCTATTGAGTCCATCAGGGAATGATTCAGCGTCAGTTGTTCCATAAATCTTGCTAAATGAAGCATTTTCTTTTGTGAGAGTTAAGTCTGCTTTTGTGATTGCAACAACAGGATTAGCTCCGTCAAACTTAAATCCACCCGGATAATTTACGTTTGTGCAGTCAGCAACGATAGCATAGCCAGCGGTTGAAACATCTTTCTTAGCGTCTGCGATTGAGAATACAATTTTTCTAAGTGCATTTTCAAGATCAGCAACTGCCTTAGGTTCTGCAAAGTTTTCTTTAAATGATCCAAGGGTGATTTCTTTTGTTTCATCACCAACAGTGATTCTAAGTTTGAGTGTATTCCCGTCAATTACTTGAGTAATTTGTGGGATTTTGTTTGCATAAACAAATTCTACTTTTTCTACATCTGCTGTCGCGCTGAGAGTCAATCCGGCATAAGCTTTGATTGTATACCAGTCGTTGTTTTCAGCAAGTGTAAGAGTATAGTTGTTTCTATCTGTTGCATCGGCAATATCTGCTGTTTCAATGTTGTATGTTCCAACATCTTCGCCAGCTTCTCTTGTGTATGTAACAGTAATTTTTTCGTCACCTACTCCGTTTACAACGTTTGTGATAGTTTCAACAACATCACCATATGTCTTTGTGAAAGCATCTTCGTCTTTTGCAAGAACGATTTGGTATGGAGTGATTGAAATTACATCTTTATTTGTATCAGCTACAAATTCAAATGTCGTATATGTGTTGTGTTCCCAAGTTCCGTCAACGACGATTGAGTATACGCCAACATTCTTAGAAACTGAATCAATCTTGAATGTCAATCCTTTGAATGTGTTTGCTCCAAGAGTGATTTCTCTTACGAATTCTGCACCATTTTCGGTTGCATCAGCATATTCTGTGAGATTTGTAAGAGTAAATGTTCCCCAAATCATTCCAGAATCTCTAACTGTGATTGTTCCGTTTGTGTTGAATTCGATTGTTGGAGTGAGACCGTTGTATGTTCTTTCAATCTTTTCGCCAGTAAGTGTTGCTCTTAAAGCAAGTCCTTCTCTCTTAGTGATTGTAAACCATTTGTTGTTTTCATCAAGAATGAATGTGTAGTTTTCATTGGTTGTTGCTGCATTTTTAAGTGCATATGTTCCAACGCTTTCTCCACTGTCTCTTGAGAATGTAACTGTGATTGTTTCACCGTCTACAATCTTTTCATAATCAGAGTGAGTAAGTTCAAGTTTAAGTTCGACGTCTTCGTCGCCGTAAACTTTGCTAAATCTTGTCTTGCCTTCTTCGAGAGTAACTTCGGCAGGTTTGATTTCTAAAACTTTTACGTCGCCAGCAAGAACAAATTTGCCATAAGTGTCAGTTGATCCTTCAACTGAGATTGAATAGCTTCCTTTGTTTGCCGATGTGTTTTTGATTGAGAATGTAAAGCCATCAAGCATTCCCGCAAGATATGGAGCTGTTCTATCTTCAAGTCCACCACCAACTTCAGTAAGGTCTTTAAGTTGGAATGAGAATGTTGCTGTGTCATCTGTCAAGTTAAGAGTGAATGTTCCGTCATTGTTGTCAACAACTTCGATTGCTTCGTTTGCAGCCACGCCGTTATATTCGCGAATTCTAACTGTGCCTGTGATTTGTCCTTGTATGTTTAATCCTTCAAGACGATCAATTCTAAACAATGAGTTTGGAGTTGTTAATACAATGTTGTAGTTTTCATCATCTGTCGTTGCAGTTGCAAGAGAGTGTCTTCCAACCTTTTCATCTGCGGCAGTTGTGTTTTCTCTTGTGAACTTAACAATAACTTTTTCTCCGTTGACTCCAGGATACTCTGCGGCAAGTTCTGGATCGCTAGATCTATAAGTCTTTGTAAAGATAGGTTCGCCATCTGCGATTGTGATTGTAACTTTCTCAATTGTCAATACTGGAGATCCGCCAACGAATCCGAAGCCTGCTGGATAGTTGTCGTTTGAACCTACCGAGATAAGTGTATACTCTCCTGCATCTTTCTTAACATTTTCAAGTGCAAATGTTATTCCATTAAGAAGGTTTGCATAATCACTGTCTGTAAGGGTATATCCGTTTCCTGCAGTTTCTACAAATTCTGAAAGGGTTATTGTTTGACTTTTTGATTTGTTTGATACTACTACTTTCCATACTTTGTTTGCTGCATCGTATACTGGTGCTGAAACTGTTGGAACTGATCCATCGTATGTGAATGTAAATGTAGGTGTATCGGCTTTCGCTGTGATCTTTGAATCATTGTTCTTTGTAATTTCAAACCATTTGTTTTCTGGTATTGAAAGTTGATAGTTGTTTGTGTTGTAATCATGTACAAGTGTAACTGCATATGTTCCAACATCTTCGCCTGCTTCTCTTGTAAAGTTAAGAGTGAGTTCTTCGTTTCCTGTTGGATTTGCTTTTCCTGTAAGAGATTCTACAGTTGCTCTGAATTGTTTTGTAAATTCTGCTGTGATTTCTTCTCTTGCAAGTTCTTTTACAAGTTTGTTGATCACTACTGCATTTTCTTTTCCAGCCATATTGATTGCGGTATATGTTGAATCAGTTTCTGCATCAAGTGTTGCAACAATATTGTATGTTCCTGCGTTAATAGCGTTAGCAAGTACAAATGTTACATTTTTAAGTGTATCACCATCTACTGGTGCTGTTCTAGAACCGAGTTCTACTTCTACAAAGTCTGTAAGTTCATATTCTGTTCCACCTATTGTGATTGTCCACTTTCCATCTTTGTATGTTGCTTTTGATGAAATAGTTACTTCATTTGCATCATATGTCTTTGTAAACACTTCTTTAAGTGCAAAGCTGAGTGTAAGTGGGCTTCTCTTTGTAATTACAAACTTAGGTGGGTTTGTTGTAGAAAGGTATGGTGCAAAGTTTTCATCATCACTTGTCACTTTTGTGATTGCGTATGAGTTTACTTTTTCACCTGGTGCTCTTTCAATAGTTACATTGAATTTACCATATTCTGTAGTGAATTCTTTTGTAAGAACATCACTTGCTCCGTATACCTTACCAATTTCAAAGTTTTCTGCGGTAAGTTCTACTTTTCTTGCTTCGATTGTAATTGCTGCTGCGTTTCCATCAATTACAAATCCTTCATATGTGTCGTCTGAACCTGTTACTACAATTGTATATGTTCCCTTGTTTGCACTTACATTTTCAATTGAGAATGTATAGCCGTCAAGCAAGTTTGCATCTACTGGTGCAGTATATGTTGTTCCGTCAATTACTTCAATGAATTTATCAAGTGTAAAGTCTTGTGTTTGTGTTCCATTTGTAAGTGTTAATACAAATTTTCCATCTTTATATGTTGCCTTCGCACTAAGTGATGGTGTAAGTGCGTCATATTCTTTTGTGAATGTTCCTGATATTGTTCCTTGAAGTTTTAATCCTGTAAGTCTTGTAATTTCGAATAATGAGTTTTCTGCAGCAAGGTCAATCTTATAGTTTTTATCACTTGTAGTTGCTGATATAAGAGCATATTTGCCAACTCTCTCTGAAACAACTTCGGTAGTATCTCTTGTAAATTTAACTGTAACTTTTTCGTTGTTTACTCCGTTAAATTCTTTTTCAAGCACAGGATCGGCGTCTCTGTATGTCTTTGTGAAGAGTGGTGTTGTGCTGTCAGCAATAGTGATTGTTGCTTGTTTGATTGTGAGAACTGGAGCGTCTCCAATAAACTCAAAACCTTGCAAGTAGTTTTTATTTGTTCCGGCAGTAGTTGATGTGATTGTATATTCGTCAACATCTTTGCCAGCCGTTACAAATTTAAATGTAATTCCATTAAGAAGTCTTGAATAATCTTCTCCTGCTGGAAGACCTGCGTTTGTAACGCTTTCGATGAACTCAGACAATACGATTGTTTGAGATTCGGTTTTGTTTGAAACAACTATTGACCAGGTATTGTTTTCTGCATTAAATACAGGATCTGATATTGTTGGGATAGTTCCATTATAAGTGAATTCAAATGCTGTCACGTCAGCCTTTGCAGTGATCTTAGATTCTGTTGCGGCATTGATCTTATACCATTTGTTTTCAGCATGAACTGTAAGTGTATAGTTGTCTGCGATTTCACTAGGTGTGATTGTTGGGTTATAAACGTTGTATGATCCAACATCTTCGCCTTCTTCCCTAGCAAATGTCAATGTAATTTCAACATTTTCGATAAGTGCAACTTTTCCAGAAATTGTTTCAGCTGTGTCTCTGAATGTCTTTTCAAGAGTAATTGTCTTAACATCTTCTAGTGTAAGTTCTTTTTCAAACTTATTGATAACAACGGCATTTTCTCCACCGATAAATTCGATGTCAGTATAAGTGTCGTCGCTGCCAAGGCTAGCAGTAATGTTATATTTGCCTGCGTTAATAGCGTTAGCAAGAGCAAATGTTACATTTTTAAGTGTATCTAAATCAACTGGAGCAACACGTCCGTCAAGTTCTTTTTCTACAAAGTCGGTAATTGTAAATACTTTTCCGCCAACTTCGATTGTCCACTTTCCGTCAGCGTAAACTGCGTTAGGTGCAACTGTTACGGTCTTATTGTCGTAAGTCTTTTCAAAAACATCGCTAATCTTAAAGCTGAGTGTAAGTTTGTCGAGTTTGTTGATTACAAATTTTGATGTGTCATCAAGTGAAACTGTATAGTTTTCACTGCTTACTTCTTTGATTGAGAGAGCATAATCTCCAACCTTTTCGCCTGTAGCTCTATCAAATGTTACTGTGAGTGTTTCGCCAGCAACGATTCCGATAGCAGCGTCAGTGTAGTCTTTGCTTAATTCTCCGTCAGAAGTTGTTCCATAGTCTTTAGCAAATTCTGCATGGATAGTAACAGCTTTCTTATTTACTTGAATTGCAACAAGATCGTTAAGGGTAAGAACGCTATAAGTGTTGTTTCCGTTAGCGCATACAATCTTGTATTCTCCGACATTCTTAACATCTCGGTCAATGCGGAATGTCATTCCCGCCAAGGTTGTTTCGTTTGCGGTGATAGCGGTTCCTTGGTCACCTTCAATTCTTGTGTCATATTCTTTAAAGTCGCTAAGTGCGAATGTTACATTGCCTTCGCCAGCAATCTTTAATGTAAGAGTCCATTTTCCTTCAGCATAGTTTGCTTCAACTGATGTTTCTCTTAAACCAGCATAATCAAGTTTCTTTGTATCTCCCGTGATAGTAGCCTTAACAGCCAAGCCATCTTGTCTTTCGATTTCAAAGAGTTTGTTTGGTTCTGGCATTTCAACAGTATAGTTAGTATCTGTTGTCTTTGCATTTTTCAAAGCATGTTTTCCAACTGTTTCGGTTTCAATGGTTCCTTTATCTCTTTCAAACGTAACTGTAACGATTTCGCCATTTACACCTGCAAATTCTTTCGAAAGTGTTGGGTCAGCTTCGTTAAATTTCTTTGTAAAGAGTGGTGTGTCACTGTCTGCAATAACAATTGTGTATTGTTTGATTGTCAATACTGGAGATCCGCCAACGAATCCGAAGCCTGCTGGATAGTTGTCGTTTGAACCTACCGAGATAAGTGTATACTCTCCTGCATCTTTCTTAACATTTTCAAGTGCAAATGTTATTCCATTAAGAAGGTTTGCATAATCACTGTCTGTAAGGGTATATCCGTTTCCTGCAGTTTCTACAAATTCTGAAAGGGTTATTGTTTGATTTTCTGATTTGTTTGATACTACTACTTTCCATACTTTGTTTGCTGCATCATATGCTGGTGCTGAAACTGTTGGAACTGATCCATCGTATGTGAATGTAAATGTAAGTGCATCGGCTTTCGCTGTGATCTTTGAATCATTGTTCTTTTTAATTTCAAACCATTTGTTTTCTGGTATTGAAAGTTGATAGTTGTTTGTGTCGTAACCATCTACAAGTATAACTGCATATGTTCCAACATCCTCGCCTGCTTCTCTTGTAAAGTTAAGAGTGAGTTCTTCGTTTCCTGTTGGATTTGCTTTTCCTGTAAGAGATTCTACAGTTGCTCTGAATTGTTTTGTAAATTCTGCTGTGATTTCTTCTCTTGCAAGTTCTTTTACAAGTTTGTTGATCACTACTGCATTTTCTTTTCCAGCCATATTGATTGCGGTATATGTTGAATCAGTTTCTGCATCAAGTGTTGCAACAATATTGTATGTTCCTGCGTTAATAGCGTTAGCAAGTACAAATGTTACATTTTTAAGTGTATCACCATCTACTGGTGCTGTTCTAGAACCGAGTTCTACTTCTACAAAGTCTGTAAGTTCATATTCTGTTCCACCTATTGTGATTGTCCACTTTCCATCTTTGTATGTTGCTTTTGATGAAATAGTTACTTCATTTGCATCATATGTCTTTGTAAACACTTCTTTAAGTGCAAAGCTGAGTGTAAGTGGGCTTCTCTTTGTAATTACAAACTTAGGTGGGTTTGTTGTAGAAAGGTATGGTGCAAAGTTTTCATCATCACTTGTCACTTTTGTGATTGCGTATGAGTTTACTTTTTCACCTGGTGCTCTTTCAATAGTTACATTGAATTTACCATATTCTGTAGTGAATTCTTTTGTAAGAACATCACTTGCTCCGTATACCTTACCAATTTCAAAGTTTTCTGCGGTAAGTTCTACTTTTCTTGCTTCGATTGTAATTGCTGCTGCGTTTCCATCAATTACAAATCCTTCATATGTGTCGTCTGAACCTGTTACTACAATTGTATATGTTCCCTTGTTTGCACTTACATTTTCAATTGAGAATGTATAGCCGTCAAGCAAGTTTGCATCTACTGGTGCAGTATATGTTGTTCCGTCAATTACTTCAATGAATTTATCAAGTGTAAAGTCTTGTGTTTGTGTTCCATTTGTAAGTGTTAATACAAATTTTCCATCTTTATATGTTGCCTTTGCACTAAGTGATGGTGCAAGTGCATCATATTCTTTTGTGAATTCTCCTGATATTGTTCCTTGAAGTTTTAATCCTGTAAGTCTTGTAATTACAAGTAATGAGTTTGCAGTATTAAGGTTGACTGTATAGTTGTTGTTGTCAGTTGCATCTTCAATAGCCCAGTTAGTAAGAGCATGTGCTCCAACTCTTTCGTCATCGCTGGCGACGCCATCGCTGCCGAATCCTTGACTTGTTCTTGAAAGTTTAACTGCAACTTTTTCGTTGTTAACACCATCAACAGTTGCAATCATTTCTGCGTCTGCAGAATGATATGTTTTTGTAAATGGAGTTATTGTTCCGTCTGCAATAGTGATTGTGGCTTGTTTAATTGTAAGAACAGGCGCACCGCCAATAAATGCAAATCCGTTTGAGTAGTTTTTGTTTGAGCCCGAAGTTGTTGCTTTAAGAGTGTAAGTATCTGCATTCTTCGAGGTCTTATCGAATGCGAATGTTACGCCTTCAAGAAGTCTTGAATAATCTTCCCCTGCTGGAAGAGCTTTTCCTGTTGCGCTTTCGATAAAGTTTGAAAGAACGATTTCCCAAGTTTGAGCTTTGTTATTAACAGTTACTTTCCATGTGTTGTCTGCGCTGAATACTGGAGCAGAAACTGTAGGAATTGTTCCGTCGTAAATAAACTCGTAAGTCTTCACATTTGCTTCGGCAGTGATTGTAGAATTTGCTGCTTCGGTAATTGTGAACCACTTGTTTGGTTTTGTGATTGAAAGTGCATAGTTGGTTTCGCTATATCCACCTGTAAGAGTAACTTGATATTCTCCAACATCTTCGCCTGCTTCTCTTGTAAATGTAAGAGTGAGCTCTTCATGTCCAGTTGGGTTTGCGGTTCCTGTAATGGCCACGTTGTCTGCTCTGAACACTTTCGAGAAGTTTGCGTTTTTAATGTCATCGCTTGTAAGTTCTTTTACAAGTTTATTGATAACAACTTTGTTTTCTCCAACCAAACTTGTTACTGCTGTATATGTCGCGTTTGTGCCTGAAAGGCTTGCAACAATGTTGTATGCTTTTGCATCTTTGCTGTTGTTTTCGATTGAGAATGTTACACCAGCAAGAGTGCGTTCGTCTGCCTTAACAGAGCGGTTCCCAAGTGTAACTTCTACAAAGTCAGTAATTTCAAATGTTTTCTCGCCAACTTTGATTGTCCACTTGCCTGTTGCACTGTCGTATGATGCAGCACTATCGATTGTAGTGAGCTCTGCATCATAGTCCTTTGTGTAAACTTCGTTAATCTTAAAGCTGAGTTCAAGATTGTCAAGTTTGTTGATTACAAATTTTGATGCTGAATCAGGAGTTACATTATAGTTTTTGTTATCCCATGAAACGATTTCAAGAGCATATTCTCCAACCTTTTCGCCATCTGCTCTGCTGAATTTAACTTCAACTGTGTCGCCGGTTACTACTCCTGTTGTTGTGTCTGTGTAAGACTTAGTAAGTGTTGGATCTTCAGCTACGCCATAGTTCTTTTCAAATACGGCATTAATTGTGAGATCTTTCTGAGTGACTTCGATTACGTTGAGAACATTTGTGATTGTGATTCCCGTATATCTTGTGTTTGAGCCTTTTGAGCCAACAATTGTGTATGTGCCAACATTATTAACATCGCGGTCAATGCTAAATGTCATGCCTGCAAGAGTATTTTCATTGACTGTTGTTGGGGTTGTCTCTGTGGTGGTGCTGTTGTAATCATGGAATGATGAAAGTTTATATGTTCCATTTGTGATTCCATAACCACTTAATGTAAGCTCCCAACCATCTGTTTCTGAGTAAGAAGCAGTGATTGTGTAATCTTTCGATCCGTCATAAGTGAATGTGTTTGTTGAGCCTGAAATTTCAGCGGTTACAAACAATCCTTCCAAAGGTTTAATTTTGAAAAGGTTGTTTTCTGCGCTTGCCATCTTAACTGTGTAGTTTGCATTTCCTGAAACTGGGTTTTCAAGATGATAAGTTCCAACTTCTTCGCCTTCTGTTCTTTTGAATGTAACCTTAACTGAGTCACTGCCAAGAATTCCACTGTTGTCGGCATTTGTAAATGTCTTTTCAAGTTTAGGATCAGCCTCTTTATAAGTTTTTGTAAAGAGTGGTGTTGCACTCGCGATAGTGATTTCTTTTGCTGTGATAGTAAGCTTAACTGCTCCAATAGTAATGCCTGCTGGATAGTTTTTATGTGTAAGAGTTGCAACAATTGCGTATTCTTCAACACTTTCTTTCGCATCAGTGATTGAAAATTCTACAGCAGCCCAAATTTCTTGAAGTTGAGCATCGCTGAGTTCATATTCAACGCCCGCAACATTTTCTTTCAAGTTTGAAAGTGTGATTGTTGCTGAGTTTCCGTTTGAAACGGTGAGTTTGCCAACTGCTGTCTCTTTCGTGATAGTTGGTTTTGCGTTGTTGTAAACAAGTTCTACACTGTTTGCTTTTGCTGTAATCTTTGATGTGGCAACTGCTTTAATTTCAAACCATTTGTTTGATGGAACTTTAATTTCATAGTTTGCATTGTCTACTGCTTTAAATATAAGAGAATATGTTCCAACATCTTCACCTTGTCCGTCTCTTTCAAAAGTAATAGTGATTTCTTCCGTTCCAATTAATGTTGCTTTTGCTGAAATAACTGTTGGATTAGGCTCTCTAAATGCTTTGCTAAATCCAACTCGGCCTGCTTCTGGCAAATCACTCAATGATATTGTTCTTTCTGCTTTTGTGATTACAACTGCGTTTTCGCCATTTGTAAGATTTACTGATGTATATGTTGCGTTGTTTCCAGGATTTGCAAGACTAGCATTGATTGTGTAGTTACCAGCATTCTTTGCAACTTCATTAAGAGTAAATACTACTCCAGCAAGAGTTCTTTCGTCCGCTGTGATTGTTTCTGTGCTTGAGCCTTCTTTAAAGTTTGTGATTTCAATTGTCTTTCCGCCTACAACTATTGTCCATTTTCCATTAGTATATGTTGCGGCTGGGCTAATTGAAACTTCGTTTGTGTCATATTCTTTCGAGAAAGTATCTCCAAGTGTAAATGAAAGGGCAAGTGATGATGCTTTCTTGATTTCAAACCAATCTGTGTTGTGTGGAAGTGTCAATTTGTAGTTTTGAATGTTGATTGTTTCGCTTGCAAGGATGCTTGCGCCTGTGATTGCATATGTGCCAACTTTTTCACCTGGTGCACGATCGTAAACCACTGTGATTGTTTCGCCATTTACGCCTGCAACTGTGTTTTGAATTGTTGCGTCTGCTGCCCCATATGTCTTGCTCATCACGGTTGCGTCTTTTGCAAGAACAATTTCCTTTTGCTCAATTACTACTTGTGGCGCAGTTCCGTCAAACTTAAATCCACCCGGATAATTTGCGTTTGTGCCTGTCGCTGTAATTGTGTATGTGTCTACATTTTTAACTGTCTTGTCAAAATCAAAGGTTATTCCTTTAAGCAATCCATCATATGGTGTGATTGATTTTGGCTCTGTAAAGTTTTCTTTGAATGTGTTAAGTCCTAAAGTGATGGTATCAAGAACAGTTTCCCCATCCATTACTTTCAATACATATGTTTTGTTTTCAAATGCAGTAACAAGAGAAAGTTCCTTTCCAAGATATGTAAGTTTAACTTGGCTCTTGTTTGCTGTCGCACTGATTTGTAAATTTGCATATTCCTTAATTGTAAAGTTGCTGTTTGAGGCAAGATTTACTGTCTGAGCATATTTTCCGTCTCCACCTTTAAGCACATAGTTTGCGCTTGATGAGCCTGCTGTAAGAAGTGCGTATGACTTAACGTCTTCTCCTCTTTCTCTTGTGAATGTGATTGTAACCTTTTCACCATTAACACCATCTACAATGTTTGTCAATGCTGGGTCTGGTTCCCCATACACTTTTTCGAATGTTGTAAGATAATCGTCTATCTTAACCGCATCTATTGTAAGTGTAGGTGCTGTGCCGGTAAATTTAAATCCGTCTGGATAATTGTTGTTTTTGCCGCTTACTTTAATAGCATATGTTCCAACGTTCTTAGCAGATGAAACAAGTTCAAATGTAATTCCGTCTAAAGTATTAGCTGCTGGTATAAGATCTTTTGTTGGTGTAAAGTTTTCAACAAAGTTTGAAAGTGCGATTTCGCTAATCTTTACCCCACCTGACAAGATGTTGATCACCCAATTATTGCCTTCATAGGCTTTAACTATTGTGATGTCTTTGCCTGTGTAAGTAATGTTTGCATTGCTTGCGCTTGCGCTAACTGATAAATTGGCTACTTGAGTAATTGTAAACCATTTGTTGTTTTCAGGAATTGTGAGTGTGTAGTTCTTTGAGTCTGACACGCTTGCAAGTATAAGGTCATATGTTCCTACATCTTCTCCTGCCACTCTTGTAAATGTAAGAGTAAGCACATCTCCTGTTACATATTCAACTGTTCCTGTGATTGTTGCAGGATCAGCGTCTCTAAATGCTTTGCTAAATGTTGTTGTAGTAATGTCTGATTTCGCTACTGTCTTTACTACTGGTGTAATTTCAATCGCATTTTCTGCTGTAAACTCTACTGCTGTAAATGTTGTGTTATCTGCAGGGTTTGCAAATGTTGCTACAATGTTGTATCTACCTACGTTTGCTGATGCATCCACTACTGCAAATGTAATTCCATCAAGTAAGTGTTCATCGATAGTTGCGGCTACGCTGTTTTCTTTCTCTTGGAATGATTTGAGTGTGTATGTCTTCCATACTTCTTCCCCACTGTATACTGTGATTGTATATGTCTTTGTGGTTGAGTTGTATGCTTTTTCTACTCTTGTAGGTGCTTTGCTGTTGTATACCCTTGAAACACTGTCTGTTGTTGTAAATGTAAGTGTAAGCTTGTCGGCTTTTTCAATAGTAAACATTGCTGGGTTTTCTGTTGCAAGCACTGGGTTGTAGTTTGCATTGTCAGTTGTTACTGATGTGTATGCATATTTTCCTACTGCTTCACCTGTTTTTCTTGTAAATGTAAGTGTGATTTGTTCGTTTACATCTGTGGTGATTGTCTTTGTAAGACGATCTGGTGCTGCATATTTCTTTGTAATGTTACCATTTGTTGCATTAACTATCACTTCACGTGCCGTGATTGTAAGCACGTTTGTAAGTTCAGTTGCAAATGTAGATGCTGAGTCAGCTGTTGTTCCGGATACTGTGATTGAGTAGTTTCCAACTGTTCCACCGCATGTGATTGTGAATGTAAGACCACTAAGCATTCCTTCGTATGCCGTTACATTTTTCTTGTATCCTTCTGCTGTTTCTACAAAGTCTGAAAGTGTAATTGTTCCCCATGCAGCGCCAGTGGTATCTTTTACTGTAAGGAGATATTTTCCGCTTTCAAATTTTACGTCAACTGTTGATGATGCTGCTTTTGCATCGTATATGTGGCTGATTGAGCCTGTCACTTTTGCTGTGATTGTAAGGCCTGTTCTAGCTGTGATTGTAAAGAGCTGATTGTCTGTTGGAAGCGTTGCAAGTTCGTAGTTTCCATTTTTTGTTGAAACTGTTGCAAGATTGTATGTTCCAATCTTTTCTGTTGCTACTGTTCCGTTTGCTCTTGTAAATGTAACTGTGAATGTTTCACCGTTTACACCTTTCGCTGCTGTATTTTCAAGTGTTGGATCACTTGCTCCATACACCTTTGTAAATGACTTCTTGTAGTCGTCATATGCCACAGTTGCTTTATTGATTTTTACTGTTACTGTTCCAATAGCAATTCCTGCTGGATAGTTCTTGTGACTGAGAACAGCTGTAATGTTGTATGTGCCAACATTTTTTGTTGCTCCACTTATTTCAAATGTGATTGAATTAAGTATTGTTTGAAGTTCTTCAGCTGTGAGTGTATGCGAAGATGTAACGCTTTCGGCAATTCCTGAAATTGTTACTTGTTTTGTATTTGCTGCGCCTGTTCCGTTTGTAATTGTAAGAACAAATGTATTTCCTATTACTTCTTTCTTACTAATTGTAGGAACTTGGTTGTTGTAAACAAGTTCTACACTGTTTGCTGTTGCTGTAATCTTTGATGTGGCAACTGCTTTAATTTCAAACCATTTGTTTGATGGAACTTTAATTTCATAGTTTGCATTGTCTACTGCTTTAAATATAAGAGAATATGTTCCAACATCTTCACCTTGTCCGTCTCTTTCAAAAGTAATAGTGATTTCTTCCGTTCCAATTAATGTTGCTTTTGCTGAAATAACTGTTGGATTAGGCTCTCTAAATGCTTTGCTAAATCCAACTCGGCCTGCTTCTGGCAAATCACTCAATGATATTGTTCTTTCTGCTTTTGTGATTACAACTGCGTTTTCGCCATTTGTAAGATTTACTGATGTATATGTTGCGTTGTTTCCAGGATTTGCAAGACTAGCATTGATTGTGTAGTTACCAGCATTCTTTGCAACTTCATTAAGAGTAAATACTACTCCAGCAAGAGTTCTTTCGTCCGCTGTGATTGTTTCTGTGCTTGAGCCTTCTTTAAAGTTTGTGATTTCAATTGTCTTTCCGCCTACAACTATTGTCCATTTTCCATTAGTATATGTTGCGGCTGGGCTAATTGAAACTTCGTTTGTGTCATATTCTTTCGAGAAAGTATCTCCAAGTGTAAATGAAAGGGCAAGTGATGATGCTTTCTTGATTTCAAACCAATCTGTGTTGTGTGGAAGTGTCAATTTGTAGTTTTGAATGTTGATTGTTTCGCTTGCAAGGATGCTTGCGCCTGTGATTGCATATGTGCCAACTTTTTCACCTGGTGCACGATCGTAAACCACTGTGATTGTTTCGCCATTTACGCCTGCAACTGTGTTTTGAATTGTTGCGTCTGCTGCCCCATATGTCTTGCTCATCACGGTTGCGTCTTTTGCAAGAACAATTTCCTTTTGCTCAATTACTACTTGTGGCGCAGTTCCGTCAAACTTAAATCCACCCGGATAATTTGCGTTTGTGCCTGTCGCTGTAATTGTGTATGTGTCTACATTTTTAACTGTCTTGTCAAAATCAAAGGTTATTCCTTTAAGCAATCCATCATATGGTGTGATTGATTTTGGCTCTGTAAAGTTTTCTTTGAATGTGTTAAGTCCTAAAGTGATGGTATCAAGAACAGTTTCCCCATCCATTACTTTCAATACATATGTTTTGTTTTCAAATGCAGTAACAAGAGAAAGTTCCTTTCCAAGATATGTAAGTTTAACTTGGCTCTTGTTTGCTGTCGCACTGATTTGTAAATTTGCATATTCCTTAATTGTAAAGTTGCTGTTTGAGGCAAGATTTACTGTCTGAGCATATTTTCCGTCTCCACCTTTAAGCACATAGTTTGCGCTTGATGAGCCTGCTGTAAGAAGTGCGTATGACTTAACGTCTTCTCCTCTTTCTCTTGTGAATGTGATTGTAACCTTTTCACCATTAACACCATCTACAATGTTTGTCAATGCTGGGTCTGGTTCCCCATACACTTTTTCGAATGTTGTAAGATAATCGTCTATCTTAACCGCATCTATTGTAAGTGTAGGTGCTGTGCCGGTAAATTTAAATCCGTCTGGATAATTGTTGTTTTTGCCGCTTACTTTAATAGCATATGTTCCAACGTTCTTAGCAGATGAAACAAGTTCAAATGTAATTCCGTCTAAAGTATTAGCTGCTGGTATAAGATCTTTTGTTGGTGTAAAGTTTTCAACAAAGTTTGAAAGTGCGATTTCGCTAATCTTTACCCCACCTGACAAGATGTTGATCACCCAATTATTGCCTTCATAGGCTTTAACTATTGTGATGTCTTTGCCTGTGTAAGTAATGTTTGCATTGCTTGCGCTTGCGCTAACTGATAAATTGGCTACTTGAGTAATTGTAAACCATTTGTTGTTTTCAGGAATTGTGAGTGTGTAGTTCTTTGAGTCTGACACGCTTGCAAGTATAAGGTCATATGTTCCTACATCTTCTCCTGCCACTCTTGTAAATGTAAGAGTAAGCACATCTCCTGTTACATATTCAACTGTTCCTGTGATTGTTGCAGGATCAGCGTCTCTAAATGCTTTGCTAAATGTTTTTGTAGTAATATCTGATTTCGCTACTGTCTTTACTACTGGTGTAATTTGAATCGCGCCATCTCCACCTGTGAGTGTTACGTCAGTGTAAGTATCATTTGTTTCGTCGATTGTCGCAACGATGTTGTATGATCCAACATTAGCAACTGCTGCATTGCCACTTGCATCAACAACGCTGAATGAAACGCCTTTGAATGTATTTTCATTAAGTGTAACCGGTTTTGTTCCATTTTCTTTTACATTTGTAATGATGAATGTTTTCCAAAGGGTTGTTCCACTGTAAACAGAGATTGAATATGTCTTTTTGCTTGCATCATAAGTTTTTCTAACTTCTGTTGGAGCGGTTTTATCGTAAACTCTTGAAACGCTTCCTGAAATTTCAAAAGTAAGGGTAAGTGAACCCGCCTTTTTAATCGTATAAACAGGAGCATCGTCGCCAGTTGCAAGAGTTGGAGTGAAGTTGCCGTTTGATGTCTCAACGGTCAAGATTGCATAATCGCCAACTGCTTCGCCTTCTGTTCTTGTAAATGTGATGTCGATTGTTTCGTTTGTAGATGTTTCAAAAGTTTTTGACAATACATCGCTATCGCCGTATGTCTTGCCAACTTTAAAGTTTGATTTGTTAAGAGTGATTGTGAGAGGAATAACTGAAACTACTTCCGCGCTGTTTGCAAAAGCAAGAGTTGATTTAGAATCGACTGTTGTTCCACTTACTGTGATAGAGTAGTTTTCAACATTGCCGTCACAAGAAATTGCGAATGAAAGACCATTAAGCATTCCGTCATATGCTGTAACTGCTTTGTTGTATCCTGTTGCGGTTTCAGTGAAGTTTGAAAGTGTTACTTCTCCCCACTTTAAACCATTTTCGCCTTTAACTAAAAGTTTATACGAATTGGTTTTTTCATCAAATGAATAGGTAACTGTTGGGTCTGCCTTCTGCTTATCGTAAATATGACTGATTGAGCCAGAAATGGTAGCCTTGAGTGTGAGTCCTTCTCTTGGATTGATTGTGAACAATGCGTTTGCTGAAGGAAGTGCTGCAAGAGTGTAGTTTGTATTGTCAGTTGTTGCCGAGTCAAGGTTGTGAGTTCCAACTGTTTCAGTCTCAACTGTTCCATGTGCTCTTGTAAATTTAACTGTTACTGTTTCGCCATTAACACCGGTTGCTTCAGTATTTTCAAGTATTGGATCACTTGCTCCGTACACCTTTGTAAATGACTTTTTATAATCATCATATGCTATAGCTGCTTTGTTAATTGTTAATGTTACTGTTCCAATAGCAATTCCTGCTGGATAGTTCTTGTGATTGAGCGTTGCTTTGATGTTATAAGTTTTAGCGTCTTTTGTTACCCCAACAATTTCAAATGTAGTCGCATTAAGAATTGTTTGAAGTTCGTCGTTTGTCAATGCGTGTTCTGACACAACGCTTTCTTTGATGTTTGAGATAACAACAGTTGCCTTGTTTGCATCGCCTGTCCCGTTTGAAATAGCCAACTCAAAGTTTCCTGTTACAGAGTTGAATGACTTTGCAAAAGTAGGAACTTGGTTGTTGTAAGTAATGCTTACATCGTTTGCGTTTGCTGTGATTTGCGATGAGCTAACAGCTGTGATTTCAAACCATTTGTTTGATGGAACTGTAATTTCATAGTTTGCATTGTCTACTGCTTTAAATTTAAGAGAATATGTTCCAACATCTTCACCTTGTCCGTCTCTTTCAAATGTGATTGTAATTGTTTCATCGCCAACATATTTTGCTGTTGCAGAAATTGGTGATGGGTCTGCGGCTCTAAATGCTTTCTTAAAGCTGTTATTTATAATTGTAAGTTCTTTTAAAGCGATAGTTTTCTTAAACTTTTCAATCTTAACTGCGTTTGTTCCGTTTGTCAGTTCAACAGCAGTATAAGTTGGGTTTGCAGAGTCAAGAGAAACTGTGATTGTGTATTCGCCTGCATTTGCGGTTGCGTTTAATGCGAATTTAACTCCGGTAAGAGTTGTTTCATCGGCTGTGATTGAACGAGCTGAAAGCTCTTTTTCAACAAATGAGCCGAGAGCGATAGTTTTTCCTTCAACTGTGATGGTATATCCAGACTTAGCATTCCAAGCTGCGGTTTCTGAAATGGTTGGAACTGTGCCATCATAGGTTTTAATGAATGTTGAAGCAAGGCTGAATTGAAGAGTAAGACTTGAAAGTTTTTTGATTTCATAGCCTTGGTTGTTAGCCTTCAATGAAGCGTTTGCAACAAAGAGACCGTCTTTGTCAGCAATTAAATAGTTTGAATTGCCAACAGTAGCGGTTGTAAGGTTGTATTTGCCAACCTTTTCGCCACCTTCTCTTTCATATGTAACGACAACGTTTTCACCATTTAATGAAAGAGTGTTTGTAAGTGTGGTGTTTTCAGCGCCGTAGTTTTTGCTGAATGTTTTGTAATAAGCATCATAAGCAATTTTAGCGGCTGAAATTGTGATTGTTGGAGCAGTTCCTTCAAACTCAAAACCACCTTGATAGTTTGTGCTAGACCAAGATGTTTTAAGGTTGTATGTTCCAACATTCTTAACGTCTGCTTCAACAAATGTGAATGCAAGTCCGCTGAGAGCAGATGAAACATAATCTGCAGGAACTGCAGTTGTTCCTCCTTCTTTAAGATCAGAAAGAGTTATAGTAACTGTATTAACTCCGTTTGTAACGGTAAACTTCCAAGCTCCGTTTGAGTAAGTAACTGGAGAAATTGTTGGAACTGTATTGTTGTAAACAAGTCCGCCACTAACGGTAGCCTTAGCAGTAATTTTTAAGTTTGCGATAGGTGTGATTTCAAAGCGTTTATTTTCAGCTGGAAGAGTTACGCTTGAAGCAACTGCTCCATCTGCGGCAACTAAAACGTAATTAGGATTTGAAAGGCTTGCCGAAACAAGGTCATATTTTCCTACACTTTCGCCTGCAGCTCTCTTATAAGTTACAACAACTGTTTCGTTGTTTAAACTAAATTCTTTTGTAAGAGCTGGATCACTTGCTCTAAATGCTTTTGTAAACTTAACTGTATCGTTATAGAAATCTGTATAAGCAATTTGTGCAGCATTGATTGTGAATGTAAATTCTTTTGAAACTGCATTGTAAAGATACTTAGCATAGTTTGCATTGTCGTTGTTTGCACTTTTAAACAAAGCGATAGTAAGTTTGTATGTGCCAACTGCTTTCATTTCTGTAACAGCAGTGCCATTTCTTGTAAGGCTAACAGTAAAGATTCTGTCTTTGTCGGCTTTGCTGTTTTCAGCTAAGAGATTTTCAACAGAATATGTTCCGTTAATTCCGCCTGAAACAGTGATTACATATCCCGATTTAGCAAAGTCGGTATTATTGTAAGTTACGCTGTCTGGAGCGGCGCTGATAGCCAAGTCAAGTTTAGAGAAAGTAACTGTGAAATCAATATAACCTGTTTCAACAGCAGTATAACCAGATTTTGCAGCCTTAACTTTAACAGCATAAGTTCCGTTTGAAAGTTCGCTGTTTGGAAGGTCAGTAACTGCAGTATAGGTGCTGCCGTTCTTCTTATACCAAGTATAAGAATAAATAATAGAATTGTCTTTATTAGAAATAGCAAGGTTGCTTGATGCAATAGAAGCAAAGGTGATATTCCCTTTTGCTGGGCCTGTTACTGCGCTAACTGTTGCCGCTGGAAGAGCGAGAGTATAGTTTGCAGTAAGTTTAATTGTAGGCTTAGCAGTAAGGGTAACTTTTCCGTTTGCTGCAACTGCAGCTCCTTGGTCACTTGTCCAATTCTTCAAAATATAAGCGTTTTTAGCTGAAGATGTTGGAAGAGTGAAAGTAGCATCGGCAAAGTTTACAAAGTAATTGCCAGTGTTGAAACTTGCCTCTGGTTTTGATTCAATAGAAACATAAGCAGCTTCTGAATAGATAGCGCTGTATGTGAGTGTTGCATCTGCACTAACTTCTGCAGATAATGTGGTTGCATAAGAGCCACTAGCAAATTCTGTTTTGCCTTTAAGCAAAGCAGCATAATCATAACCTTCTGACCAAGCAACAACTTCGATAAGGTGTCTGTTTGCTGCTGGGTTTACGCTTGCCATAGAAACTGAGAATTTATAACTTCCTGCAGCGGCGTAAATAGTTGGGTTTAATGAGCCGTTATTAACAATTTGGAAAACAAATTTTCCGGCATTGTTGTAATAAACATCTTTGCCTGAAGTAATTGTGTAAGTATCACTTCCAACTGTAACAGTTCCGATTGTAATGTAGTATTTTTGTGCGTCTGCAAGAGGATTGTCAGCAGGCGAAGTAATAAGTGTGCTTTTAATTCCCGTTCTGTCACTTGTTGCGGTAAGTGTATGTGATGAGAATTCGATTCTGCTTGGAACTGCCATGATTTCGAATTCACCGTCAACATAAGCAAATTCGTTTGCGCCAAGAGCAGGAGTGATTGAATTTACAACAAGAGTGTTTTCAGCAAATCTATAATATCCGACAGCCCCACTTGTTGTTTTTACAACTGCTGTGCGTGAGCCAGAAGTAAGTGTAAATTCATACGCTTCATTTCTTGTGATAGCAGCCTTTTCAGTCATAGTAAATACAACTGGATTTTTGTAAATGATTGTTTTTGCGATTTTGTTGTTAACAATTTCGGTTGCTGAAATGTTTAATTGATAAACGTTTCCTGAAACCAAAGTAATATTTGTATAGTTTGCAGCATTAAATCCTGTCACGCCTGTCACATCAAAAGTAAATGTATAAGTGTGAGTGCCACATGATGCGTTGTTAGGATTTGATGTTACAGCAACTGGAATGGTTTTAACAGCGCCATTAACTACGGTTGAAATGTTAACATTATTTGCAAGTCCGTTGTTAAGAGTCGCCAATCCATTGTGTTTTTGCATTGAATATTCAAAGTAGTCATTGTTTGAACCAACTGTAATTCCAAGACTTGCTGCAGCATTATATCTTGTTTTAAATGTTGCAAAAGTCATGTTTTTAAGGTCTGTGTTGTTATAGAATTTAGCCCCTGAAATTGTTTCATTTGAAAGTGCCATAAATCTATACGCCATCATAGGCTTTGTCACAACATAGAACCAAGCTTGTTCTTCAGTAACCGAGCCACGAACAAGGCTTGTTACATAATTTTTAAGGTTAGCCCAAGTTAAAACTGCATCAACATTTGCGCCAACACCTGCGATATAACCATCGCCGTCTGCAAGTTTCAAAACTGGAAGAGTGTCTTTTGCAAGTTGTTGAATATTTTTAGCAATCGCTTCTTCTTGAAGAGAAACATTGTTTACAAATGCAGTCAAGTCAACAGCCTTGATTGTATAAACAACATTTTTCTCTTTTGTAATCGTTGCTCTCAAAAGATCTTGCGTTGAAGAAGTATCTACAAGCGTGAGAGAGTATTTAAGGTTGTGAGCTCCTGCGTCTTTCAATGCTGAAGCATAAATTGTGTCACCCGCGGTTGCTGGCGTCCACTTGTATGAAGATACACCAATCAAATTTCCAACAGATTGCGTTGTGCTGTTTATTGGATAGTTTGCTGAATTGAAATTTACGCTGATTCCAAATTGATCCGTAATGGCTGTTCCATAGTCAACTGTAACGTTGTTTACATTAAGTGTAAAATCAAATGTCCACTTAGCATAAAGTGTAACTTTGCTATCTCCACCGGCAGTTGAGAAATCCCCACTTGTAAAATTAGTTTTGTTAAATATTGTGTCAGAATTTACTGCTTTTACAGTATTCCCAACAATATAATACCAACCAGCAAATGTGAAGCCAGTTCTTGTTGGAGTATTTGTTTCCAAAGCGGTCATTTTTTCATCATATGTGAAAGTGAGTTTAGATTTTTCTACGCTTCCGCCGTTTGCATCAAATGAAACACTGAATTGTTGTGATGTCCATTTAGCATAAAATGTAGCATCTCCAACATGTGTCCAAGCACCATCTCCATCACTAAACCCTTCGACGTTTGCCACTAATTCGCCAGCAGTGTTAATAGCGATAACTGTTCCGTTTTTTGCAGTTGTCCAGCCAAGGAAAGTATGACCGATTTTAACAGGATTTGTAATTGCAAATGCTGTTGAACCTGTATAAATTGAGTCAAATGTTGCATTTACCTTTGTTGTTCCATTTGTAGTTGCACCATTTTGATCAAGAGTGATTGTGTAAGTATTTGCTGTGTATGTTCTGATAATGTTGAGCGTTTCATAGCTACTAGCCTTTACAACACTTAAAATTTCTCCGCCAAAAGACATTTTTGTTGCAGGATCTTTACGAGTATAAGTTGTTCCGTTGATTGAGAATTCCCAGCCCGAAGGAGTATAACCAGTTTTAGCAAATGAGTTGCTTGGGATTGTGTCTTTCTCTCCGCCATAATAATAAGTTTGATTGATGCTTGTTCCGCTTGCGCCAGCGCCAGGAGCAAAGACTAAGTTAACGGCCTTTTGAGCGCCGATAAATTCGATAACTGAGCCAGGATTATTGAAAATAAAATCTCTAACGTTTGTAGGGAGTTGTCCATAACCATTTCTAGCATCTGTAGTTTGATTGTTTACATCAAACAAAACATAGTCGGTTCCTGCTGTGCCTGCAAGAGCAGTTCCGTTAAGCCCCGCCCAGCCAGATTTATGAACGATTCCTTTGTATAAGTAATAGCCATCAACTGCCGTTACGGTGAAAGCACCATTTGTATCGACAGGGCTTGTGTATGTGAAAGAAAGATTTTTCGCGCCAGTATTGACATTACCTGAGGCTTTATGATAGTTTGCAGATCCATCATAGTTTGCCAAGATAGTTCCGTTAATAACTGTTGCTGATGTTGTCTTGCCTTTAACTACGCCATAAATTTCAAGGTTTGAAGCAGGAGCCGTAATTGCAGCATTGTTGCTTGTTGAAATTAGATCGCCATTTTTATAATACCAGCCAACAAATTCGTAATATTGACTTACTATATTATAAGTTAAAGTGATAGTGTCTTTATAGTAGTAGTTTCTTGGTGTAAACTTGATAACTGTATCTGTATTGCTTATTGCCTCACCATTTACATCTTTAACTGCCACCCAGTTAGATCCAGATCTTCCAGAAGAAGCCGTAAACGATGCACTGTATTGAACTTTTGTATATGTGATTTTAATGTTGATTATGTGTCGACTAGAAATGTTTGAAAGTGTGTAATTTCCAGCGCTGCCTGTAAGTGATGCATCCCCACCCGTTTGAGTGGTGATTGTTGCTGCTCCCGCGCTGTAATATTCGTTTGCTGGAGCACTCAACGTTGCAACATCAACTAATGTAAAATTCTTTCCGCCATCAGCATTTGTTTTAAGAATATCAGAACCTGCCGTAAAGGTTACTTCAGCAGGTTTAACACCTGCATATGCAGGATAATCAAATGTAAGATTTACTGTAAATTGTTTTTCTTTTGCTGTAATTGTAAATGTGTTTGTCGCTGAGCATGTAGTCATAGTAACTGGGAATGTAACAACCCCTGTTGAAGCAGTTGTTGGAGTTCCAAGAGTCTCCCAACCACTCTTTGAATAAGCGTCTAATTCATATCCTGTTGCCGGTGTAGCGACAATATTATATGTTTCGCCAACTCTTGTAGTGATTTTGCCATTTGCATATTTTGTGAATGAACTATTTCCTGAAAGGCTGATTGTCATATTGCTGTCAGCATTAACTGTGATTGTTGTTTCTTCTCTCACAAGTTCGATTGTTACAATGTCCGACGATGAAAGAAGACCTGACAACGAAACAGTCACGGTTCCATCAGCACTTGTAGTAAATGTAGCGGTTCCGTTTGGAGAAGCCTTTACTGATGCAACTTTATAGCCGTGTTTCATTTTAAATGTCATTGTAAGCGCTTGATCGGCAATCGCTTTAAAAGTATATTCACCGGTATCTGGCGATTGGGAACTGATTGTAAGCACTGGTGCTGAAGCAGGTGCTCCGTTTGTGTATGCGATCGCTAAATTTGTGAAAGCTTCGTTAAATTTTACGCCCGAGTCGCCTGTTCTTTGAAATTTAACAGTTGTGTTTGTAGGCGTTCCAACCCATTCTGAGTAGAGTTTTACCAAAACGTTTGAGCTTCCATTAACATCCCAGTGGTTTAAAACGTTTCCAAAGTGGAAAGTTTCATTTTTTGTTTTGTTCCAGCTTTCGTCAAATGAAAGTGTTGCACTGTAATATGTTTTGTTTTCAGTTGAATTGCCGCCATTTACATAAGCGTCATACAATTTTGTAAGGTCATAACCGCCTCTTATTATCTTTGAAACAACAGTTGACCAAGGTGTGTTGTATGAAAGGTTGTTAACGCTGATAACGCTTGTCTCAGCGCTTCCGCTTTTTCTAACAACGTTAAGGTTATAAGTTAAATCTTTCCATTGAGGTTCAACGTAAAGATTCTTTTTAGCATTTGCAGTAAACCAAGATTTAACATCTTTGTAATTGCTGGTTTCCGATCCGCTCTTCCAACCAACCAATTTCTTTCCTAAAACAGGATCTACGATTGGATATCCATTATTAGGATTAGTTGCCCAAGCACTATCTGCTTTAATGTCTTCAACAGCAAATCCGCCTAAATATCTATTCGAATAAACATAATCTGAAGCAAGATTTCCGCTTTCGTTAAGCAAAATTCTGTAATTAGAAAGTTGAGTTGAATCGCCTTTCTTATGTATTTTTGCATTGCTGTCAGGAATGGCCATCACGGAATACCCCATTAGTGTTGGGCTGCCACTTGCCCAGTCAAATTGAGGCCTTACAGGAACATTCGTTGAATTAGTTGCGCCATGGTCTGGATTATAATTAACCCCACCTTTCCAAATTCCGCCATTCGTTCCAACAAATGTATCTCCGATGAAATATTTTCCTCCATCAAAAGTTCCTATCGTTTTGCTTCCTCTTTGAGCAGGATCGTTTGTTGTAACATAGCTCATATCATAAATATCAACAAGTGTGGTTGTGCCTGCAGCATAACCAACTAAACGCCCGCTTTTTTCAGGTGTTGCCGTATTGACATAGATAAAATCTCCAAGCACCAAATCATAAATGCTTGCACCATTAACATAACCAAACAAACCACAATATTCATCAACCGCACCTTCGCGTGTTGAAACTGATCCAGTCACCGTGAAACCATTACCATTAAAAAATCCCTTATATGGGTTAGCATTCGTTCCGATTGAAGTCCAAACCTTACCGCCAAGATTGATGTCTTGTGTGAGCTCATAGTTTGCATTAGCCCATTCGCTATTTCCTTGCACAGAAACTTGATATGCAACCGAAGCGAACTGATCTGCGTTCGAAATTTGGTAGAATGTTTTTCCATTGCGAGTCACGCTGGTAAGTCCTGTGACGGCAGCCGTTGTTTTCTGAATCGATGCATTATTGTTTGCAGCAGAAATACAAGGCACTGCTGCCACAACTGCTGTTCCGCAAGTAAAGCATGAGAAGGCTAAGGCTAAAAACAAGTTTGAGATTTTTTTAGATTTCGTCATGATTTTGACTCCTTTGATTTGTTCGGTTAACCTTTGTTTATTTTGTCCCGCTTGCTAAATAAAACTCCAATTAACTTATAGTTAATTATATCACAAATAAGACGATAAAACCAAATAATTCGACCTTGTTTTTTATTATTTTTATTTTTCTTATTTTTATTATGTTTTCTAAAACTCCCGTGATTTTCGGGTGAAAAATTCCCATAATTTACAAAAAATGCGTATTTTTTAATGATTTTTTTGCTATTTTTTGTTATTTTTCTTATATTATTGACTTTTGTATTTTTTTGTGATAATTTTAGGAAAGAGGAAAACAAAAATGAAAGATATAATTTTAACTGCTGATCGTCCGACAGGCAAGCTTCACATCGGTCATTACATCGGTTCAATAGCCTCAAGAATTGCACTTCAAAACGAAGGCAATTTCGACAAAATGTATGTAATGATTGCTGATGCTCAAGCCCTTACCGACAATGCCGGAAACGTTCAAAAAGTCAAAGACAACATATTAAACGTCGCATTAGACTATTTAGCATGTGGATTAGATCCTAAAAAATGCACTATTTTTATTCAGTCTGAAGTTCCAGCGTTGACTGAAATGACTTTTTATTTCTTAAACCTTGTCACACTTGCTCGTTTAAAGCGAAATCCTACTGTAAAAACAGAAATTAAACTTCGCGGCTTTGAAGAAAGTGTTCCGGTGGGCTTTTTAACCTATCCAGTAAGCCAAACAGCCGATATCGTCGCTTTTAACACCACAATCGTGCCTGTTGGCGAAGATCAAAACCCTATGATTGAACAAGCACGCGAAATTGTTCGCTCATTCAATACTACCTACAGCGAAGTTTTAGTCATGCCAAAGGCCGTTGTTCCAAAAAATAAAAATCAAGCGCGTCTTGTAGGCACAGACGGCAAGAACAAAATGAGCAAATCACTTGGAAATTGTATCTTTTTGTCAGACGAACCCGAAATTATCAAGCAAAAAATCATGTCGATGTATACCGATCCCGACCATATCCATGTTTCAGACCCAGGAAAAGTTGAAGGAAACACTGTTTTTGAATACTTAGACGCATTTGTAAAGGAAGATAGCTTTGAAAAATACCTTCCAGATTACAAAAATCTTGACGAACTTAAAGCACATTACATTCGCGGTGGTCTTGGGGACGTAAAAATTAAACTTTTCTTAAACAACATCTTGCAAGAATTGCTTAAACCAATCCGCGAAAGACGCAAAGAACTTGAAAAAGATCCGCAAGCAGTATATGAGATTCTTTTCAAAGGTTCAGACGAAGCCAACAAAGTCGCAAATGCCACTCTTGAAAAAATGAAATCTGCAATGGGAATTGATTATAGAAATACGTTTAAAAATAAATAATTTATTAAAATTGCTAAAAATTTAATAAAAAATCGCAAAAATTATTAAAAAATCAATAAAAATATGCAAATTATTAAAAAATCACGATCGCTCGTGATTTTTTTGTTGCATTTATTCTTCCCTATTTTTCAGACCAATAATCGTTTGTTTTGGTGCATTTAAAAATATTTTTCATTTTATCGTTATGCTGTCTTATGCTTTGTCTTTCTCCTAAATCTAGCCCGCGATAATAAGGCAAAAATTCGTTGTCTACACCAATTAAATAAGGTGTTGTAATTTTTTCAACATCATATTTACCAACAACCTTTCCAGCGGTCGGGTCAACCAATATCCACTTGCCATTATAAAAGCATTCACAAAACGAATGCCCGCGGCACGTATCAATTTCGCCATTTTCTTGAAAGTCTTTCACCCATTTAATCGACGCTGTATGTAAATATGTGGTAGGAACGCCCAGTTGCCTAGCAAAAACAGCAAACAAAAGCGCATAATCGGTGCAGCCAACCGTTTTGCCACTCTCCCAAATTTCTTTTGCAGAGCGTTGAAACTGATTTTTTGCTATAAATTCCTTTTCTCCCCGCGCATATTGAACGCGTGAGCTAATCCAGCCCATTAAACTTGCAAGTTGTGAAATTTCTCTTCCCTTGCTTTGTTTTTGAGACATATCATAATCTATTCGGTCTTTAACATATTCCGCATCTAAAAAAGGTTGTGTTAAAACCCCACTTTGTAAATATGTTTTTAAATCATTGTTACAGTTTAAATTTTCCATAAATATTTATTCCTTTGCAAAAATATAGCGAAAAAATGCTTAAATTTCATTATTTTTTTAATTTTTTTATGATTTTTTCGTTATTTTTTATAAATTATTATTTTAAAATCATATTTGCAAAATTAATGTAATCGTTTAATTATTACGAAAACGTCAATCTATACTTAAACAAATGATTTATTTGAACTGGCAATTATTTCAATCAATTTATAGTATTGCAAGCCCCTAAAATATTTTTGTGTGTGAAACCAAAAGTCTTTTTTGATTATTTTCCTTTGATTTTGCGACAGCATTTTTAATTTTGAGAAGTTAAAATTTGTTATTTATTTCTGCAAACATAATCATGTCGTGATAGCCATCAGAAAGCTTCACATAGCTTTTTAAAATACCTTCTTGCTTAAGCCCACATTTTTCCATAACTCGCTTGGAGGCAATATTTTTTACTACACAACCGCCCTCAAAACGATTTACCTTCATTTCATTAAAAGCAAAATTTTTAACGCACATTAAGGCTTCTGTCATATATCCTTTTTTTGTAAATCGATTATCTATTGCGTAATTAAACATAACGCTATCATTTTTTAAATTTACATTAAAGTTTACTGCTCCTATAATTTGTTTGGTGTCTTTAAGGGTAATTAACCAGTTGTAATAGTTTTTATTCTGATATTTTTCTTCGATGTTTTCTAGCGATGCTTTTTCTTCTTCCAAAGATATTGGTTTTTTATTTGTGTAATAAAGAAATTCTTCTTGATTCATAATTCCTTCAAAAAGTTCTTTCGCATCATTTTTCCCCAATCTTCTTAAAACAAGTCTTTCAGTTTCTAGCTTAATCGTTCCTATCTCGTTCATTTATGGTTCTCCTTAACGGTTCTACAAGAAGCAATCAATAATCTACAAATTGAATCAGTCTGCCGTTTTAACCCCTTATATACAATTTCTCCAATTTCATCTTTTGGTGCAGAGGATGGGAGTTGAACCCACATGGTGTTGCCACCACAGGTACCTGAAACCTGCGCGTCTGCCATTCCGCCACCTCTGCGTACCTTTGCCAACATGAACAATGTAATCATAACTTATTTGCCTTGATTTGTCAAGTAAACAGACCTGTGCCAGCCGTCAAAAAAACTCGCAAAAACGCGAGTTTTATTTGTTCCAATTCCAATCGGTAATTTCAGGCATATCCACGCCATATTTTCTGATATATTCGCTGTTTTCCTTTAATTTTGATTTAGCAAAACGCGATATCTCTTGTTCTTTTTCTTTTGGCAAGTCAAGATATTTAATCGCTTTTAAAATCAAATTGTATCGGTCCGTTTTGTTTAACGCGCACATATCAAAAGATGTGGTGATTGTTCCTTCTTCTTGATAGCCCGAAACGTGAATGTTTCGATTTTTACGATTGTATGTGAGTTGATGAACTAGTGTTGGATAGCCGTGGAAATTGAAAATTATAGGCTTATCCAACGTGAAAATTCTGTTAAATTCGCTATCTGTCAATCCATGTGGATGCGACTTGTTTGAAACCAATTTCATTAAATCCACAACGTTGACAAATCGAAGATTGAGATTTGGCAAAAGTTTTTTAAGCAACGATACCGCTGCAAGCGATTCAACCGTCGCAGTGTCGCCGCAAGACGCCATTACAAGATCTGGATGCTTTGTGTCGTTCATTCCAGCCCATTCCCATTCGCCTACGCCCTTTGCGCAATGGTCTTTTGCTTCTTTCATTGAAAGCCACTGCCATCTTGGGTGCTTTGAAGCAACGATAGTGTTTACATAATTCTTGCTTTTAGCGCAATGGTCATAGCATGAAAGCAAGCAATTTGCATCAGCAGGCAAATATACGCGAACAATTCCCGCTTTTTTGCTGACAACGTGATCCAAGAATCCTGGGTCTTGGTGAGTGAAGCCGTTGTGGTCTTGCTGCCAAACATTACTTGTCAAAATCAAATTTAAAGAAGCGATAGGTTTACGCCATTCAATTTCATTGCATACTTTAAGCCATTTTGCATGTTGCGCAACCATGCTGTCGACAACGCGAATAAATGCTTCGTAGCTGTCAAACATTCCATGCCTTCCAGTCAGCAAATATCCCTCCAACATTCCTTCACAAAGGTGCTCAGAAAGAAAAGCATCATGTATTCGGCCATTATTTGATAATTTTTCGTCATTTTTTAATATTTTTGCGTCAAAAGCACGATTTTCTACTTCAAATGCTTTATAAAGACGATTGCTCATTGCTTCGTCTGGGCTGAAAATACGGTAGTTTTTATTTTCTTTATTAAGCACAAACAAATCGCGAATGTAGCCGCCTAATTCCATCATATCTTGAGCCTTGACTGTGCCGTGCCCCTTAAATTTAACCGCGTATTTATCAATTGATGGAGTCTTTAACTCTTTAAGCAAAACGCCACCGTTTGCATATGGCGATGCCGTCATGCGCTTGTCGCCTTTTGGCAATATTTCGGCAATATCCGCTTTGAGTTTATAGTCTCCATCAAAAAGTTTGTCCGGCTGATAACTTTCAAGCCAGCTTTTCAACATTTTTAAGTCATTTTCATCGTTAATCTGCAAAGGAACTTGATGTGCGCGGAATGTTCCTTCAACCTGTTTGCCATCAACGAATTTAGGCCCTGTCCAGCCTTTTGGCGCACGCAAAATAATCATTGGATATTTTATCATTGAATTGTCTTTTGCTCGTTTTAAAGCCGAAATATCGTTCATGCAAGCGTCCATCGCTTTCGCCATTGCAAAATGCATCTTCATTGGCTCGTCACCCTCGACAAAATAAGGTTTGTAACCATAGCCATCAAACAATCCTTGCAGCTCTTTGTCACTTAAACGCGATAATATTGTTGGGTTTGAAATTTTAAATCCGTTAAGATGCAAAACTGGCAAAACGACGCCGTCTGTTTTTGGATTTATAAATTTGCAGTCAAACCATGATGTCGCAAGAGGTCCCGTTTCGGCTTCGCCGTCACCAACAACTGTTACGGCAATTAAATTTGGATTATCAAGCACAGCGCCAAAAGCATGAGCAAGCGAATAACCAAGTTCGCCTCCTTCATGAATTGAGCCCGGCGTTTCTGGCACGCAGTGCGAACCAATTCCTCCGGGAAAAGAAAATTGCTTGCAAAGCCTTGCCATTCCATCCTTATTTTGAGCGATGTTTGGATAAACTTCCGAATAAACGCCTTCCAAATAACTGTTGGCTGTTAAGAAATTTCCGCCATGCCCAGGGCCAGAAATAAAAATCATGTCTTGATTGTATTTTGTTATCACGCGGTCGCAGTGGGCATAAATAAAGTTTTGTCCAGGAACTGTTCCCCAGTGCCCAACCAATTTTTTCTTAATGTCGTCCATGCAAAGTTCATGGTCACGCATAAGCGGATTATTTAACAAATAAAGTTGTGCCGCCGACAAATAATTTGCCGCACGCCAGTATTTGTCCAACTTTTCAAAATATTCTTTTGTAGAAAACTTATCTTTCATATAATCTCTCCAAGATTTAGTATATCACAAATTTTAATAGCACCAACTATTTTGGCCATAAAAATAAAAAAGTAGCCTTTCGGCTACTTATGAGAGGTCTGCACCAAAAATTGCCAAATGCTCCTCTCTGTCAACTTGTCATGTCACAGTGACTTACCCCTACGGGCTTATCGGCAATTACATATTAACATACAGAAGTTAATATGTCAAATTAATACCTAGAAATATATGAATTGAAAAACATCTTGTTATAACTTGTTAAATAAATCGCTTAATTCATCTTTTTCTCTTTGTTGTTTTCTATACAAGTTTTCGTATTTTTCTTCACACTCATTTAATTTATGTTTATACGGCTTAACATCATTTAACGCTTTTTGTTTCGCATCTTCATCAGAATAATACTTTTTATAGTATTTATATTGTGATTGACAATAATTCTTCAAACTTGAATTCAATAACGCTGTAACTCTAAATGAAAAAATAAAGTATGGCTCTAAATTATCAATAATGTTTGTAATACTGTTTTTATCTTCTAAATCCTCAATTCCTCGCATTACCAATTCTTCTTCTTTTGCCGTCATCAGCCTTTCATCATTTCGATAAAACATCGTATAATTATGAGAACCTACATCCGTACGAACATAAGTAGAATGATTCCAATCTGTGTATGGCACGTTATATTCATTATCAGAGTCGATTTCATGTCCATACACTTCTATACTTTCATAAATATCAAGTTCAAATCTTTTTGGATAAATACCTGTGTGCAGTTTAAGGCTCACCTCCCCATAACCGCCCTCATAACCACTGTATAATAGCGACACATCATCTATCCTCACATTGCTTTTATACAAACTTGTTTCTTGAATTATGGGTGTGTTCAATCTAATTTGCTCTCTTGCCTCTTCTGCGGCTATTCTTTTACTCTCTTGATAATCGTAATAACTATTTTTTACTTTGTCATAAATTGTTTTTATAGGATTTTTCATTATGTTTTCTCCTTTTTATAAAGTTTAACACAATAAAAAAATATGTCAATACCCAAATAATTTTACAACAGGCTTATTTAACTAAAAATTTTAAAACGTCGGAATAGACTTTTGCGTTATCTATTTCGTTTAGAAGTTCATGGCGCATGCCGGCATAGAGTTTTGAATTAATGTCGTTGTATCCCCTGTCGCGCAAAAATTTGATAAGGCCGTCAAAGGCTTTTTGATTTTGAATAACAGGGTCTTCTTCGCCTGCAATCACATATATTGGCAAATCAGCATGAGCCACAGCCCAGCCCTTTTTATTAAACGCCTGCTTCATCAATTTGAAAAGATTTATAAATCCGTTTGTCGTGAAAATAAAGCCGCAAAGTTTGTCTTCGTTATATTTTTTAACCGTTTCTTCGTTGGCGCAAATCCAAGCGTTTTCCGCTTCAAGCCCTTTGTTGTAAGAGCCAAATGTAAGCTTATTTAGCATCTTATTTGCGTGTTTTTTGCCGTGGAATAATTGCGAGATATGTGCGATGCAAATCGCAAGCCCCGCCATCTTGTTTTCAGTAGGCGGCCCGCAAAGCACAAGTTTATCGATTTCGCCGTCATGCTTTTTTAAATAACAACGCGAAACAAGCGTTCCCATACTGTGGCTGAAAAGCATTATTGGCAAATTTGGGAAAAGACTTTTTGCAAACCCCACCACTTGGTGCAAATCGTCGACAATGCAATTGATGTTTTGAGTGTAAAAATATCCTAAATCGCTTTCGCTCTTTACGCTTTGCCCATGCCCGCGGTGATCATGAATTACGCAGGCAAACCCATGCTGCGACAAATATTTTATAAAGTCAAAGTATCTTTCTTTGTGTTCGGCCATACCGTGTGAAAACACCACTACGCCGACAGCCGGCGACTGTGGTTTAACGACAGCAACTTCCAATTCAAGTCCGTCTTGCTGAGATGTGATTTTTTGAACATCGATTTTCATAACACAAAATCCTCCTGCTTTTATTTTATCATCAGCCGCGAAAATTACAAACCGATATTCACTCGGTGACAAATTCTTTAATAAATAAAAAAATGACCTAAAAGTCATTATGATAACAGTTATTTCAGGAAGTATGCGTGATGCCGGCTTTGAGGTTGGCGACAAAGCATTTATTAAGCAAACCGCGGCAAACGAACTTGCTGTTGGCGACTACATTGCTTTTTTCTACTATGTTGATCCCGACCACCCTCGCCCATCAACAATCGCAAACGGCGAGAGACCAACATCGAATCCACGTAAAAACAGAATAGTTTTTCACGAAATTATTAAAATTGAAACCGACGCAAACGGCGATCTGTGGTTTAGGACACAAGGCAAAAACAATGCATCGGCAGACTATAACGTGATTTATCAAAATTACGTTATTGGAAAACCTGTTGACGATGGGAATGGCATTGTTAAGTTTTTTAAGTTTGTAAACTCAACTACTGGAATTGTTCTTTTAGTTGTCGTTCCTTGCATAATAATTCTTTTCCGCGATTGCTATGAACTCATGAGCATGATTTTTGAATATAGCGACGAAAAGAAAAAAAATCAAAAGAGAAAAGGAACTTGCAGCCCTTAAAACAGCAAGCACAGAAGGCGAAACAGAAAGCGCTGAAAAAAAGCAACGCCAATTGACAAAAATGGAAAAAATGAATAAAACTATAGACGCTTACAATCTGCTTTTTGAGAAAAATAAAAGAACTGCAAATCAGAATGCAGTTCTCGTTGGCGGAGGACACAGGATTCGAACCTGCGGACGCTGTTAACGTCAACGGTTTTCAAGACCGCCGCTTTAAACCGCTCAGCCAATCCTCCACGCCTAATTATTATACATAATTAACAATCTTAAATCAAGCGTTTTTTAAAAAAAATCAAATAAAAATAGAGGCTTTTACCTCTATTTTTTTAATTTTCTGATATCTCCCGATTTCGCATTGGCAATAGCATTCAAAATCAAAACTGCAATTGCCGAACCTTTCATAAGCCCTTTAACACTTTTAGTCGTTTTGTTCATAACTATGCTTGCGACGGCAACTGTTGCAACTGCGTTTTTCGTTTTTTGGTTTTTGTTGATTTCTTTGACAAAATTCAGTTTTTCAATCCATTCATTACTTACATTTAAAACATATGCATAAGGCAAAACTTTGTAAAACAGCTTTGGATCTTCCTTCACGAGCACATCCATTTTATCTTTTTCAGCAAGCTCAATATATTTTTTAAGTCCTAAAATTCTGCCAAGCATCTTTCTGCCTTCTTTGTTTCGCATTTCCATTAGTGGACAAAGAATATAGCTAAACAGACAGACAAACGATGCCACCCCCAACAAAATGTAAATTTCCATGATTGGCTCGCACAAAAAGATGTTCCATACCGCTATCAGCAAAAAGACGACTATTCCGCCAAAATATTGACCGAATGCTTGCTTTCTGTTTTGCACATACATCTTGTTTGCTATTGACGAAAAATTTGCGCTTAACCCGATAAGAATTAAGAGCGGAATAAACCAATATTCACTTGCACTGCTTGAACTTGTAAAAAAGAAAGTCAAAATTCCAAGTAAATACGAACTGCTGGCCATAATTGATTTTGAAAGGTCGCGCGCAGGAATGTTGAAATATTTTTCATCATTTTCAAGTTGAATTTCTCTAGATGCTGTTGGTGCTTGATTTTTTAAAATATCAGGCAGATTTGAAACCAATACTTCTTCGCCTGCTGAAAAAATAGCATTGAAAAGTGTTTTTTCATAACTTTTCATTGTGTCATCACTGTCTTTGAGTTTTTTAATCAAAGCATCTTCGTCCTTGTCTTCGATAGACAAATATTTTTTGCCCGCCCAAAACACCAACAATGCACTTATATCCTTATCATCAACATTCGCATCGATAATGTATCCGACATCTGCTGGCGTCAAGCCATCGGGCGACTCAAATTCGACAACCTCGATAATGTCTCTTTTTTTATGGTTACAAAGATAAAAAATCAAAATGCCTAAAAAGTATACGCCGCATAAACAAAGCATAGCGACAAAAAATGTGTATGTTATTTCGCCATGTGCCTTATAATCTAAAAATATAAAAAGCAGAGTATACAAAAGGGTCAGCAAGAAAACACTGACCCCTAAAATTTTAGATAATTTTTTCATTAAAACTCAACCTTTGGAGCCTTCCTTTCTTCAACATTTTCAATTTCAAAAAGAACTTTCTTTTCAAAATTATAATGTCTTGCAACAATGTTTGCAGGAAAAACCTCTCGTTTTGTATTATAAACTTTAACTGCGCCGTTATAATATTTTCTTGAAGATGCGATTTCTGCTTCGATTGTTTGAAGAGAATTCATCATTGAAATATAGTTTGCGTTGGCTTTAAGGTCCGGATAGTTTTCAGCAACAGAAAATAATGTTTTTAATGTTCCTGCAAGCCAGTTTTCGCTTTGTGCCTTTTCTTCTTGAGTGTTTGCGCTCATACATGAATATCTTGCCTTCATAACGCTTTCAAGCGCTTCTTTTTCGTGTTTAGCATAGCCCTTTACTGTTTCAACAAGATTTGGAATCAAGTCATATCTTTTTTTCATATAAACATCCATGGTTGAATATGCTTCTTCCACGTCGTTTTTCATTTTAACAAATTTATTGTATGTTGAAATCCACCATGCAACGATTCCAACTGCGCCTAAAACGATAACAGCGCCTAATGCAATGAGTAATATTACCCACCAATCCATAATGGCCTCCTTGTAATTATATTTTATATGACAATATTACTACAAAAATAACAAATTGTAAAGTTATTTTAATATCTTATTGGCTACACTTTTAATATATTTTTTGCTTGACATGTCGCACTTTGCCTTTTTGAGTAAATATCTGATATCTCTTTCCACAGACGCGGCAGACATGTTGTATTTTTCTCCAATTTGCGGGAAAACTTCTTTATACAGTGGCGCCTTACCTCCCTTTTGTGCAAGCATCTCAATGGCATCTTTTAGCATATCATAGCCCTTGCGCTTTTTATCACAAAAAGTAAGTTCATCGTCTAAATTTAACATTTTTCACCTCAAAAGTTTATGAGTAACACACTGTTACATAAATTATGTTAGCAAAATGTTACCATTAAGTCAAGCAAAAGGATAAGTTTCGACATAATATGATAGGATTAAGAGAAGTAAGAAAAAAGAAAAAATACAACCAACAATACGTGGCGATGAAATTAAACATCTCACGCGAGGCTCTTTCATATTATGAAAATGGCAAGCGCGAACCATGCTTTGCAATGCTGAATGCCATGAGCAAGTTTTTTAACGTTTCGATTGATTATCTTATAAATGGCAAAGATTTTAAAAAGAAATAAGGCAAATAAGAAGCAAACAAAAACAAGAAAATCATCATAAAAAATAGCGGACTTCCCGCTATTTTTTCATGTTTTCTAAAAAGAGTTTATAACATCTAAAACTTTCATATAAGTCAAACTTTGAAACAACCTCCCAAGGAGCATGCATCGACAGCACTGCCAACCCCGCATCAATGACTTCCATGCCATATTCGGCCAAAAATTTGGCAATCGTGCCTCCGCCGCCTTTGTCGACTTTGCCCATTTCGGTGAATTGATAAGTGACCTCGCCGTCATCTAAAAGCTTTCTAAGTCTGGCGATATATTCTGGATTAGCGTCGTTTGAACCGTCCTTCCCGCCCGCACCTGTGAATTTGCAAAAGGCGACCCCGCGCGATAAATATGCTTCAGTGTTTTTATTTGAAGGCTCAGGCCAGTTTGGGTCATATGCCGCAGTGACATCGCACGAAATCACATTACTTTTATTTAGCGCGCGCTTAAAATGCAATTCTTTATATTCTCCTGCCAGATTCATCACTTCGGCAACCATGTTTTCGAAAAATTTACTTTTCATTCCGGTTGCACCTGTCGAGCCGATTTCTTCTTTATCTACCAACAGCACCGCAGCAGTGCGCTCCAGCGAGCCCGCCGAAATGATTGCTTGAATACTTGGATAGGCGCAACTTCTATCGTCGTGTCCATAGCCTATTATCATGCTTCGATCAAGCCCAAAGTCGCGAGCCTTGCCCGCAGGGACCGCTTCGATTTCCGCAGACATAAGGTCTTCACTTTGAAAACCAAAATCACAAAGTAAATCGTCAATGGTCTCTTTCGGACTTTCGTCTTTTTCTTTTTTAGAAACGATAAGGTTTAACTGCTCGCCCGTCATAGTCGGCGGCTTTTTGTCGTCTAAATGCGGCAACAAATCAGTCACCACAAAAAGCGGATCTTTCTCACTCTCTCCCACCACCCAGTCGATTTTTGTTCCGTCTTTTTTGCATACCAGGCCATGAAGCGCAAGTGGCGTTGCTGTCCATTGATATTTTTTAATTCCACCATAATAATGTGTATCAAAAATACAAAATCCGCCGTCAGAATAAACCGGCTTGCTTTTTAAATCCAGTCGTGGACTGTCGATGTGCGCAGCGATTATGTTCAGCCCTTCCTGCATTGGTGCGCTTCCGATTTTGAAAGCAACAAGTGCTTTGTTCATATTGACAGCATAAACCTTGTCCCCTTCTTTCAAAGGAGTGTTGCACGCGATAAAATCATTCAGCCGTTTAAATCCATGCTGCTCAAGCTGCGCACTAAAAAACTTTATACATTCTCTTTCTGTTTTACATTGCGATAAAAAAGATTTGTATTCTCGCGAAAACAAATCTCTTTTTTGACCTAAATTCTCTTCTTTTCTCATAGCCAAATTTTTGACTATAAAATTTTATTTAAACATTGTTATTTTGCAACAACTTCAACTGAATAAGCGGTTGGAACATTTTCAATTTTAACTTTATCAGAAATTTCTACTCCTGCAATAACATAAACTTCGTTGTCGTCAGCAAGAACAGGAAGCGTGTCGCGTTTGCGTTGTGGCACTTTTTTGTCAATCAAGAAAGATTTGAGTTTTTTAGTGCCTCCGCCAAATTTTGTAAACACGTCGCCGTCACGTCTAAATCTCCAAACTGCTGTTTTAGGAACTTTGCGATAATCAAAGAATAAAACATTTTCTCTTGGTTCGAAGTCTTTAACTCTTTTAACAACAAGTTTTCCAACTTCTGGAACGTCAACTTCGCCGCATCTAAGTTCGGCTTCAAAACGTGGAATCTCTTTTTTTCTGTTTGCAAGAGTGAGATAGTCATAATCTTTGATTGCAACCACATCAAATGGAAGCGAAACTCTTTTGCCGTTGTCCGATTTTGCAAGTTCTTTAATTGCGTCGATGTGTTTTTTTTCAAAGTCGCAAACAACTCCAATATTTTTAAGCGCCTTGATAATCATTCTTGCAATGATTGGAGATGGATACATAAAGTAAGAAAGTGGAATTTTTGCTTCTTTTTCTTCATAAATGATTGCATCTGCATAAATTTGTGAATTGATGTAATCGTCGTCTTCTTTTATAGCCTTTCCAAAATTTGCAATAGCCTTTATTGCGCCAGGCCACTTTTGAGTGATTTGTGGCAGAATTACATTTCTTAAGTAGTTGCGCGAATATGAATTGTCGTTGTTTGATGAATCGTCAACATAGTCAATATTGTTGAAATTTACATAGTCCAAAATTTCTTCTTTTGATGTTGTAAGTAAAGGGCGAATATATTTTTTGTCGCGAACGGCGTCCATGCCTCTAGCACCAGAAACACCCGAGCCTCTGAATATGTGCATAAGAATTGTTTCAGCTTGGTCGCTTAGGTGATGAGCAAGCGCAATCTTGTCCACAACATCCTTTTTAAATAAACTTTCAAAAACGCCATATCGTCCATCACGTGCGGCGGTTTCCAAACTGATGTTGCGTTCTTTTGCAAGTTTTGGAGCGTCGATTCTAAATTTATAAGCGCGCACCCCCATCTCTTTGCATTTAGCTACAACAAAATTTGCTTCGTCTCTTGACTCTTCTCTAATACCATGGTCGACACAAATTGCAACAACTTCGATGTCAAGCTGGTCGCTGACTGAGTGTAAAAAATGCACAAGAGCCATTGAGTCGCTTCCGCCGCTGACTCCCACGCCAATTCGTTCGCCTGGTTTAATTAAATTGTTTTGAGTGATAAAATCTAATACGTTTTGCATAATTAGCTCCTATGAGCATAAATTATACACAAATTTGTATTCAAAATCAATAAAAAACTAAAATTTCTTTTGAAATAATTTTTTAATTGTTGTTAAAAACCTTTACTGCAAGAATAGTCATATCGTCAAGCGCACGACCATTGTTGTTGGCAAGTGCTTGGTCTAGCAGTCTGTCGGCAATCACTTGTGGATTGGTTGAATAGTTGTCTTTTAAGAAATCTGAAATTTTTTGATCGTCGCTAAACGAATCCGCCACTCCATCTGTGAACAGCAAAATCGTATCTCCGTCGCTTATGACAAGTTTTTGGGTGACAGGCTGAGCAACATCAACAATGCCAAGCGGAAGCGCACCCGCCGAAACAATTTTGCATTCCTGGCTTGAAATTATAAAGCCGCTTGGACTGCCCATTTTGATAAAATCTCCAAGTCCATTTTTTAAGTCGAGCACGCACACATCAAGCGCCGAAAAGACATCGGTCTTTTGCATTGCTAAAAGTTTGTTGACCGACGAAAGCACAAGTTCGCTGCTGAAACCCGCCTTGTAAAAATTTTCAATAAGACTCATCGAAGTTTCGCAAGTGCTTTTGGCTTGATTTCCACTGCCCATGCCATCGCAAACAGCAAACATGAATTTGTCGCCATTAAGTCTCATCACTGAATGCGAATCGCCGCTTGCGGGGCTGCCTGTTTTGGTTGCCGAAGAAAGGGCAAACACGCAATCAAACTTTGGTGCTGAGCGCAACGAAAGCGTTGTAAAGCCAGGTTGTGAACCTGAAAACCTGTCAAAAATTCCCATCTTGCATTTACACACTTTGCTTACAATGTCAGGAATTTTTAAGTTGTCGCTGTCGCTGTTTCGCACAATCAGCCCAACTTCAAATGTGTGCATATCTTTTTCATACACCACTGCATCAGTGCAGACAATATCGTTAAACAAAAGTTCTTCAATGACACGCTCCTCTCTCTTTGAATCAAAGGCTATATCGCTGTCAACTTCGATTGACAGGTTTTTCATCACCGAAGAAATACCTTGCAACTGGTCAGCGATAAGCAGTTTTGAATTGTCAATATTCGCCAACATTCCGCTGTAAGATTTGTATTGGCGCGCCAGTGAATTGCACGAACTTATAATGCCATTTATACGCCCGCAGTTTGCAGACAAATATGACGGAATGTCAAGCAGCGTAATCTTTCCTTTTGTAAACGCAATATCGACAAGTTCGTCAAGCACGCGTGAGATTTCTTGTTGCCTGTTTCGATGGCATCTGGCCTTATCCGGACACGTGTCGCAATTTTTGCAAATGATTTCGTCACGAAGCAGCGCCTTAACGTCTTGCTGCGAAAGATTTTGTTGAATCAATCCGCGAAAAACTCTGCACATCTCTCCAAAAACGTCAGACAGTGAAAGCAGCCTTCTGCGCAATATTTCACGATTTTGATTCACGACATTTTTAACAAGAGCGCGGTCGCTTTTAAGGTCAAACAGCGCTTTAAACGAAAAGTAAATTTTGTCAGGAATTGCCATAAACACAACGGCACTTATCGCTGACGGCAAGATTGAAATCCAAGAAAATGAATAATAAAGTTTGAAATAAAAACCAATCAAAAGTTCACACAGCACAAGCACTACCGCAAAAAAATATTTGCGATGGGTTTTAAACGGCGAAATTGCAAGCGCCCACAAAATAAAAGGCGCAACAAACACTGGATTAAACGAATGCAGCAGCGTTCCAAGTCCAAAAAGCGCCGCAACAAAAACCGAATAGTAATTTTTTGAGCAATAAGTGATTGTCAGCAGCATAAACGCGACAAACATTTTTAAAAACGAAAAATCTCCAACTTCAAGTGGCAACAGCCCCGAAGCCAGCGACAGCAAGATAACCCCGCCGCTGATGAGTTCTATCGCCGATAACCTAAAAGCAACCCCACGCATAAAAAGCGACTCGAAAAGTTTTGTGTAGCCAAGCATGAAAATAGTTCCAAGCGCCGCGCTGATAAGCGCAAAATAAACGGCGTTCCCGCCTCCTACGGCGCCGAAAACAATGTATCCGACCTGACTGACAAACGCATAAATCGCCAGTTCCCAAATCTTCATGTTCTTTTTGCAGAAATAATGAATTAAATATGGCACTGCCGCACAAAAAGCACAGCACAGCGCGCCAACTATGCCAACAAGCGAATAATCGGCTGCGATTGTTCCCGCCAAAAACGCAGGCACAACAACATAGATTTTTTGATTTGCCCACACAAGCGCAAACAGCAGCGAAAACGAAAATGGAAAAATTACATCTGCTATGCACGCGTGCGACAAAACATAGAAAAGCGCAGTAGCCACAATAAACAAAATAACGTATTTAATCTTTCCAAAAACTTTCATTTTCACCTCGCTTTTGAGACATTTTATCGCACAATAAAAAACTCCCCTAACCGCTTTTGAGGAGTTTTTGTCTAATAAAATAATCTTTTGTCAGTTTATTTGAAAGTGTCTTTTCCGATAAAATTTTCAACCTGATTAGTAGTTTCGCAAATGTCATCACATTCAAGCACAAAATCATAATTTTTCTTGTGCGATCTTTCCATTTCAACTCTGGAAAGTCTTTTTTCAATCATCTCGGCGCTCTCTCCGCGGCCTTGTAATCTTTGGCGAAGTTTGTGGTCTGGGCTGTCCAAAAAAATTGAAACAACATGCGCCTTGCCATTTAAATATTCTTTAATCTTTTTAGTTCCATGAACGTCCATATCTTTTATGTAATCAAATTCCCCTTCGGTAACTTTTTCAAGCGAAGCAAATGGAGTTCCATAAAAAATGTCAGCGTGCACATTTTCATACTCAAAGAGTTTGTTTTCTTTAATCATTTTTTCAAATTCTTCTTTTGAAACATGATAGTATGCACCGTCAACCATTTCACGTGCCTCACGTGTTGTATAAGTTGTCATAACTTTAAGGTTTTCGTGACGTTTTAAAAGTTCATTTATGATTGTGCTTTTCCCAACGCCAGAAGGCCCAGAAACTAAAATAAGCATAGCTTTCTCCTTTTGGCTATGATAACACAAAATCAAAAAAGCACAAACTAATTCATTTCATAAAACGACAAAAGACCATTTGCGACTGCTTTGCACATTTGATTTTTATATGTTTCGCTAAGCAAAAGTTTTTCTTCTTCGACATTTGACAAAAATCCAAATTCGACAAGCACACCGGGCAGTTTTGTGCAGTTTAAAATGTAAAAATCGCCTTCTTTTGGCAGCGCCTTCGCATAGTTTATATTGTTGTGAAGACTTTGTTGCACCTTTTCAGCAAGCGCCTTTCCTCGGCCATTTTCAAGCCCATAAAATGCCTGCGCACCACGAGAATTTCCGCGCGCAAAAGCATTCATATGCACGCTTACAACAAGGTCAGCGCCGCTGTTTTCAATAATCTCTTTTCGTTTTTCCATATCCGAACGTTTTTTGTTTGCAGCAAGCGGATTGTAAAGCCCGTTTTCATCAGTTCGCGTCATAACGACTCTCATGCCTAAACTCTGACAAATCTCTTTCAACTGCTGAGCATATTCAAGATTGATGTCGCGCTCGTTTGTAATTTTTCCAACCGCTCCGCCATCAATCCCGCCGTGCCCCGCGTCAATCACTATGCAATATTTTAGCGCCGGCGAAAAAGTTTGTCTGGTGCAAAAATACACCAAAATTCCTGCCAGCAAAATAATACACGCCATAACTGCAACCAATGTCCGCTTTCTAATCGTTAAAATCATATCGCCTCAAATTATTTTATTAAGCTCCCCGCCCCAATAAAACCAAAAGTTTTAGACGATTAAATTGTCATCTTTCTTGACAAAAATGCGCGATTGCAACATAATTAAACTATGAAAGCATTATTACTATCACTTTTAATGATTGTCTCTCCACTGTCGGCAAATGTTGGCAGCGAAGTTTATTTGCTGACTGACAGCGCATATGTTTATGCCGATGCTGACTATGCGAGTGAAAAAATCGCCGAAGTTCATTACAACGACAAATTCACAATTCAAGATTCAGAAACAACAAATGGTTTTTATTACATAAGTTTTACACTTAACGAAGTAGCCACCACCGGCTACATTTCTGCCGATGTTGTTGGCGTAAAAGCGCCAGCGCAGGACGTTGTGCTTTCATACAACGCAAAAATATTAAACGACTCAACAGTTTTAAACATAACGGACGACAGCGAAATTTGCTCAATCAAAAAAGGTCAACGTGTTTTGCTGTTTGAAGGCTACAGCAATAAAACCGACTATGTTGCAGTCAAATTTGTTCAAGACGGAAAAGTCATCATTGGCAAAGTAAAAACCGAAGACGTAAAACCCGACGGCGTCAACAGCGCTTTGATTATTTCACTTACGGCAATAACCGCACTTGTGAGTGTTGTTTTAATCTTGCTTGGCATAACAAAGAAAAAACGGCACAAACTCTTGAAAAAGTAACTTTTTCATTTTAGACTCCTTAAAAAAGGAGTTTTTTTATGAGAAATGATTTTGAAGATGCCCTTGCGGCAATACAAAAAGAAGTGTGGCACACCGCCACTATCGACATTCCAAACTTAAAGGCGCTGATAAACGAAAGTGCCGGCGGCGTTGACGTGAGCGCGCTGCAAACAAAAGTCGAACAGATTGAAACCAATATTGCAAATGTTCCGACAACCCTTAACCAACTTTCCGCCCTTAAACCTAAACTTGTTCCGGTGCAAATTTATGACAAATCAAGCCAAGATTCTTCAATAAACATGGGGCAAACAAGCGGAATAAAAGTTGCCGATTCAGTGGCATCAAACTTTTCACTTTATCGCTCAATTAAAGTCACCATGCGCGCTGCAACTTCTGGCAATATATGCGAAAAAGAACTTCCAATCGGCGAAAGCGAAGCCGTGCAAAACTTTTCATTTATGTTTCCATGCACAAGACAAGGTTGGAGCAGCATATTTTTGCAACTTTCTGCGGATAAACAAATTTTGACTTTCAGCTCAAACTCATACTATTCAACCGAAACGTCGGGCAGCGAAACTTCGATAAAATATCAAAACACCACTTCCGCAAATTATGGAGTGATTGAAAAAATCGAAGGCTACTTAAAATTTTAAACAAAAAACTCTTAGAAAATTTCTAAGAGTTTTATTTTTGAATTGTTTTGATTTTTAAATTATTTTGACAAAACGATATCGCCGTTTTTAAAGAATATAGCAAGCGCCACGGCAAAACCTATTGCAAACAAAAGCGCCATTGTAAAACTGAAAAACGTGAAAAATCTTGATGATTTAATGTTTAAATTGATTGCTGCAAGCAACATGATTATGCAGCCGAAGCCAAGCGTTCCAAGCACGAAGAGTGTGTCATTGATTGACTTTAAATAATAAAGCACGATGAAACACACAAGCGCGACTGACAGCAAAAGGCCGAATACTCTTGAAACCCAAAGCAAAGATTTTTCTTTTTTTGTAAGTTCTATTGTCATACTTAAATTATATCTTTCTTAAAAATTATTGTCAAATATTTTTAGCCTTCCATAATCATTTTGTCGGCAATAAGCGCAATAAGTTCGCCGTTTGTTGGTTTTTCATTGCTGTTGTAAATTTTTAAGCCAAAAAGAGAGTTGATGTTTTCAATCTTTCCCCTGTTCCAAGCAACTTCAATCGCATGGCGCATTCCCCTTTCAACTTTTGACGAACTTGTTTCAAAACGCTCTGCGATTGTTGGATAGAGTTGTTTTGTAATCGAGCCAATAATTTCAGGTTTTTCAACGGCAAGTTTAACTGCTTCTCTTAAAAATTGATAGCCTTTGATGTGCGCAGGAATCCCAATCGAAATAAAGATGTTTGAAATCTTTTCGTCAAGTTGCTTGTTGACTTTCATAGTCGAAACTTGTTGCGATGATGATTGCATCAAATCAAAGATGCGTTCTGCCAGCACTTCAGGCTTAACTGGCTTAACCATAAAATAACTAGCCCCTTCGTTCATGGCTTTTGTCACAAAACCTGTGTGTGAAAGGTTTGTAACAAAAATAACCTTTGGCATATTTTCACCCATGCTTTCTTTAAGTTTTTCAAGAACGACAAATCCGTCGATTCCACTAAGCATAACTTCCATAACAAGAAAGTCAGGTTTAAGTAGCGGCACGCTTTCAAGCACGTCTTCACCATTGGTGCTTGAGCCCACCAACGAAAATTTTTCATTTTCGCGAATATATGATACTAATTGATTATCTTCAGTTTTGTCGGCGATATAGATTCTAATTTTTCCTTTGCTTTGAGCGGTTTTCTCCATTTTTTTAGCCTCCTTTATCTTTAATTTGGAAATAACCAATTTTTCAACGAATTCCGTGAAACATTCCTAACTTACCACATATTGCCGACAAATAAAATAAAAACCCGAGGCCGATTGTCTCGAGTTTTGACTATATGTGTCTAAAAATGTTGTTACTTCTTTTGTCCTACCAAACTGATCGTGTGATTTCCTGTCACCTCTACTTGAAAAAGATAATAATTTGTGTCGCGATCTTCGTCTTTTGTTTTGTCATCTTCAGGATAAACTATTTGTGCATAGAAGTAAATATGTGATAAGTTTCCGCTTTCAGCAAATGCGTATCCGAATTTATCTTCTACAAATTTCATACTTTCAACATAAGTTGTAACTTCGTTTGTTGCAATATTTTTGCTGCTGATTCCATTTGAAGTTGAGTAATAAACATTGCCGTTGTGAGCAAACCAAACATTTGAATATTCAGAATTTGCAAGAACAACGCTCACGTCACCGTTGCCATTGTCTGCTAAAACTTGGCTGCTGCCTGAAAGTGATGAAGTAAACAAAATTGTGTCATATCCGGTTGAGCCATTGCCTGTTACTGAAATAATGTTTGAAATTTCGCTGCTGTAATATTCTCTTGCGGCACTTGCAAAAGTCAAACTGTCATAATCGTTTGAATTTGCAGTCATTGTTTTTGTAACTGAAATTGATTCATTTTTAAGTGAATAGAAAACTTTGTTTTCAATTCTTCCAGTAAATGTCACTGTGTTGTTGATAGAATTTTTAAGAGCGGTGCTTTTGCCGTCTTTTACGCTGTAAGAGAAAACTTCGTTTCCGGCTTGTCCTGCGGTGTTGTCTTTGTCTTCAGTATAAAAAACTTTTCCGTTCCACTCTTCGCCTTCTTTAGGGATTGCAACACTTGTTGCTTTTGAAGAAACAAGGCTTGTTTTGCTGTTTTCAAGATTTACAACATTAAGTTCGGTTCCGTCATAAACAAACAAATATCCCTTTCCATCATATTTGAGCGCTCTAACAACTGCCTTTGCGCTGTCGTATGATTTGGTAGTGAAAAGTTCTTTTTCTCCGCTTCCGTCAAAATTGCATTTGAAATATGAAACATAATTAAAGAGGTGTGTGTTTGAACTTGTTTTGTGTTTGTTTGGTGCGGCATAATAAATGCTGTTGCTATACACAAAAGTATAGCCGTTTTTAAATCCTAAAACTTCACTTTTAAGGTTTTTAACACCTTCTGGTGATTTGAATTTTCCTTCTGCAATGTTTGATGAATTTACAGCAGCAAGATATGTTGTTTTTGCAAAATCATTATAATTGTCGATTGTTGAAATATCGTCAGATTTATAGCCATTCGAAAAAACAAGATGGTCCCCCACCACGCTTACGATTCCGCCGTTGAATAAAATATCACTGCTATTATTTTTAATGTCAGTCTTAACTCCGCAACCAGTGAGAGCAAACATAGCGCTGCCCAAAATTCCCACTGAAGCCAAAGTTGTTTTAAGCCAAGTTTTCATTTTTTCTCCGAATTTTGTTACATTTTACAACAAATATTGTTATAAGTCAATTGTTTCCGTGATTATCACAATTATACCATGATTTCAACAAGCTTGTTTTCAACCATGTCACACGAAGTAAGATAATAATCAACGTCGTTCATTTTAAAAAATGGAACAACTTTTTTATAGCCATGCAAATGTCCATAAACCACTGCGCTGACACCATAAGTTTCGATCAGTCTTGTAAAGTCACTTTCTTCTCTGTGAAAATTGCAAGGCGGATAGTGCATCATGCAGACAATTTTTTCGCCATTTGTTTGCAGATTTTTTGCAGCCTGCAAAGTTAGTTCCAGTCTGATAACTTCGCGTTTGTAAATGCGTTCGTCATCTTCGCCAACTTGCGCGTTTGGTTCTGGAACAGTCCAACCCCTAGTCCCGCAAATGATCACGTCGCCAAATTTCATCGCGTCGTTTTGAATAGCATAAAACTTTTCAGGAAGCGCCTTTCTTAAATTGGAAATTGAAGGCCACCAATAATCATGATTGCCACGAATCATAATTTTTGTGCCAGGAAGTTTTTTAAGCATTTCAAAATCCGCTTTAGCATCTTCAAGCTTCATCGCCCAAGAAAAATCGCCAGGCAAAAGAACAAGATCTTCTTCTCCAACCTTTTCACGCCAGTCGCTAAAAATTTTATCGACGTAACCTTCCCATTGAGGTCCAAAAATATCCATAGGTTTTGGATTGTTGACAGAAAGGTGCAAATCGCCTATGGCAAAAATTTTCACTACATTCCTCTTAAAATTTCGTTTACCATGCGCATATCGCAAGCGCCTTGATAGTTGGTTTTAAAGTGTTTCATAACGTTTGGAATCGACTTGTCTTCAAGTCCTGCAATAATGTTTTTGATTTCATCGGCTGAAAGCATTTTTGGAAGATATCCTTCAACAAGTGCAATCTGTTTTTCAATCGTAGCAGCCATTTCACTGTTGCCGGCTTTAACATAGTTGTCCCTTTCTTCGTAAAGTTCTTTTGATGCTTTTTGCAAAATAGCAGCAACGTCGCCGTCTTTAAGTTCTTGACCTGCTTGGCGCTTGTTTATTTCTTCAAGTTTAATTTTGTTGAGAATTACACTGTAAAGCGCACGTGCGGTTGTGTCGTGGTTTTTAATAGAATCAATATTTGCTTGTTTTAATTTTTCTAAAATCATTTTATACTCCTTTAAACACATATATTTTAGCAAAAATGTGGACAATTTACAAGCAAAATGCTTAAAATCTATTGACAAACATGTCAAAAAAAAGATATAATTAACACGCATCAATCCCATGGCGGCATAGCTCAGCTGGCTAGAGCGTACGGTTCATACCCGTAAGGTCACTGGTTCGATCCCAGTTGCCGCTACCACGTTAAACACCAAAATGGTGTTTTTTTTATTCACTAAATGTCACTTCGCGGCATATAAAATGCTGATAAAAGGAGTGACATTTTTTATGCAACAAGATTATCTATCAAGCGCACTTAAACTCAGCCGCGACAGCATAACCGGCGAAGAAGTAATCGCGTTAAACAGCGCCGACCATTCTACATATTTAGGCCGCGACAGCCGACTTGCCCCACGCCCACAAGCAGTAAAGGTGCAACAAAAACGCCCAACTATTTTAAACAAAATCGTAAACGTTTTTCAAGAGCGGCAAAATCAACAGCCATTTATTCCACCACCAAACCCACCACAAAATCAGCGACCACCTTTACCACCGCCACCGCCACCCATGCCAAATCCCGCGGTAAGGCTTAGCCGTGACATTTATTTTGACCTTGACTTGCTTGCAAAAGCCTATCGCGATTTGCGAACAATTTCAGATGCTGACGAACAAACCTTGCAAAACCTTGAAAGCCAAGCGATAATCATGCGCTCTACGATGGGCAACATTTACAGCAATCTTTCTGGAAATCCTGTTCCGCCACTCAGGAGCGACAGACTGACGCTTGACGAAAACTATTGTGCCGCACTTAAACAGGTTGCGGACTTTACGCTTGACCTTAACAACAACCTACTTTCGCTTATGCGTCAAGTTTCTGTTCCGTCGATTGACCGTCAGCTTCTTATAATAAACGCCACGCTTTCGTCGCACGAGCGCACGACTCGAAATCTTTACAACGAATGCAGATTAAGAGAGGTATAAAATGGAAAACACCGAAAATCAAAACAATAATTTTATAAATCTTCCAACAAGCGCGAACATTCCCTTTCCGCAACTGGTCGACATAACTCCGTCTTCGCGAACAGTTCAAATTTTAAAAGAATTGGCATATTCTGCGCAAAGTGAAATGACGGCGCTTGCAACTTATCTTTATCAAGATTGGGCGCTTTATCCAACCAACCCCGACATCGCCAACGAAATGGAAAAAATCGGAGTTGTTGAAATGACCCACCTTGACGCGCTTTCAAACGCGATAGTGTCGTTTGGCGGCAAGCCGAATTACACATATGAAGGCAGCATTTGGAGCGCAAACAATGTCAACTTTTCAACTTCGCTTCCACAAATTATGTATGAAAACATTCGCGCCGAACAAAGAGCAATAAGCGACTATGAATATGCAATCGAACACGTAGACAATCAAAGTTTAAAAGAAATGTTTAAAAAGATTATCGCCGACGAGCGCAATCACATCGCAATTTTTCAAGCGATTATTGACAGCTTCGACAACTAACAAAACAACCAAAAAACCTAACGCTATGTTAGGTTTTTTGGTTTATATGCTTAAAATAATATTTTCAATTTCTTTCATATATTTTAAAGCAACTTTTTCATCTTGATGTTCAACCATAATTCTGATCTTTGGTTCTGTTCCGCTTGCTCGCACAAGCACCCTGCCCGCCGGCGCGATATCTGAAAGAATTTGTGAGATTTTTTGCGAAAGCATTTCGCTGTTTAAAATTTTGAGTTTATCAGCAACAACTATATTTTTGTTTAATTGATGAAGAAGTTTTGCGTCAAACAGTTGTGAAATTTTTCCACCGCTTTCTTTAAGCGTTTCGCAAATTTTAATTGCCGACAAAATGCCATCGCCAGTTGGCAGCAGCGAGCGCAATATGATATGTCCCGACTGTTCGCCACCAAGCGACAGGTTCATTTTTTCCATCGCTTCGATTACATATTTGTCGCCAATGTCCGTCCTAATCAAATTTATTTTTTGCCTGTTGAGCGCGATAAGCAAACCCGTGTTTGTGTGGCTTGTTCCAACAACAGTATTTGAGTTCAACTTTCCCTTTTTGCTAAGCGATTTTGCCAAAATGTAAATCAGCATGTCTCCGTCAAGTACGCTGCCATTTTCATCAACAGCTATGACGCGGTCAGAATCTCCGTCAAAAGCAAAACCAACATCAGCCTTGCAATCTAAAACCTTTTTTTGAAGAGCGGCAACATTGGTCGCCCCGCAGTTTTCGTTTATCTTTTTGCCGGAAGAGCGGCAGTTTATTTTTACAACTTCGGCTCCCAAATTTTTAAAAACTTTTGGTGCAATTTTATATGCTGCGCCGTTTGCACAATCCAGCACGATTTTTAAGCCGTCAAAACGAACATTTGTGCAACTAGACAAAAAGCGTTCATATTGATTGGCAAGACTTGGAACAAATTTGTATCTTCCAACTTTAATCGAACTTTGCACAAGCGGACAACAGAAATATCGCTCTAATTGCGTCTCTTCCTTTTCGCTCAGTTTTCGCCCGTCACTGTCAAACACTTTTATGCCGTTGTATTCTTTAGGATTGTGCGACGCTGAAATAACAACGCCATAATCCGCTTTTTTGTTTTTTACTAAATATGAAATGCCCGCCGTCGGGATTATGCCCACATCAATGACATTCGCTCCGCCTTTCAGCGCTCCAACCGAAAAAGCCGACACGATAAAACTACCGCTAACGCGCGTATCTCTGCCAACAAGAATTTTTGCGTTTTTCTTTTTGCGCGCCAGCGCATTCCCAACCATCTGTGCTAAATCTTCAGTAAGGTCGTTGTTTACAATTCCGCGGACACCGTCTGTTCCAAAAAATATTCCCATGCTAATCCCTCTTCAAATATTTTTTTGCTCTTTTCGATTTGACGGTCGGCTTGACTCTGCCGATTACAAAATCTTCTTTTTCGGTGGATTCCGTCACCGTCGTTCCAGCGCAAATATATGAGTTTTCTCCTATCGTAAGCGGAGCAATTAAATTGCAATTGCTTCCAATAAATGCCCCGTCTTTAACACGTATACGGCTTTTTGTTTTGCCGTTATAATTAACAAAAATAGCGCCGCAGCCAATGTTCACGCCCGCGCCCACATCGGCATCTCCTACATATGCAAGATGAGCAATCTTGCTTCCGTTCCCGATGCTAGAATTTTTGATTTCCACAAAGTTTCCAATTCGCACGCCGTCTCCAGTTTTTGTTTTTGGTCTGATTCTTGAAAACGGACCTATATTGTTGTTTGTTCCAATTACACTTTTTTCAAGCATACTTGCAACAATCTTTGTGCCAGCACCTATTTCACAATTTTCTATTCTTGTATTTCCAAAAATTTCAACCCCGTCGCCCAACTTGCAATCGCCAACCAGCACAACATTTTCATGCACAACAACATTCTCGCCGAATTGGCACTCAGGTGAAATAACAACGCTTTTTTTATCAATGATTTTTACTTTGTTTTTCATTTTAGCCCCTTTTCGTATTCTTTTATGAAAAACAAGCGAAATTTGTGTTGAATTTAACAAAAAATAATGTATAATCTCTTTTAAGGAGAAAAAATATGCATATCGCATCAAATACCACTAAATTATCACGAAAACAACTGTTTAAACTGCAAAATATATCAATATTGAAAAACTTATGGATAGTCGCAATCTGCGCTGTCACGCTGGTTATTTTGGCGTTTGATATTCAGGACGGAAAAATTGTGTTCAGCAGCATTTTGTGCGCATCAATCGGCGCTGCGCTTATCCCCGTTTACATTTTTACAGTTCAAATTATTTGTGTGGTGAAAAATAAAAAGTTGCCACCAGTGACAACTTATACATTTGAAATAACCGAATCCCAAATAATCGCAAAAGCCAGCGACGGAAGTTTGGAAGAAGAATTAAAAAAGAATTTTTCTGACATGTTAAAATATCGTGTCGATAAAAACTACATAACAATCGCAGTTGACAAATATTCAACAATCATCATGGACAAAAACGGATTTGAAACCCCAGAAGAATGCGATAAGGTCATGAAACTTTTAGAAGAAAAAATCCCTAGCAAACGTGCACGTAAAAATAAACATAACTAAGAAGAGTTGGCGAATAAATAACAATCACACCACCATTTGCAGAAGAGAAGTTGACATTGTTGACTTCTCTTTCTATTTTTACTCCATCAGTGCTGATTTCAACACTGCTGAACGCAATGTTGCGATTGTCGAGCGTGTAAAGTTCGAGCATAAAACAAGCCTCAGCGTTTGAAGAAACATAAATATTGTTGTCGTCAATAGTGCAATTATCAACAGCAGTGAGAACAAACTTAATTTGAGTCACAACTTTAACACCTATCGTATAGGTTTGGTCACCAAGACTGACGCTTATGCTTCCTTCGCCACTAGATTTTGCGTTTATGCAGCCATCTTCTAGATTCACACAGTTTCCGTCAGATGTGAAGTTGACAACGGCATCACCCGTGTAATAACTTGGCAAAATTTGATAATCAATTTTAACTTTGTCGTTTGGATTCATTGTGATTGTTGAAGGCACGCCTGCAAGCCTTGCCTCAACGGCAAGCACATTAACTTTCACAATTTGATTTCCAATTTCGCCTTCTGGCGCTTTAAAAACAATCTCTCCGCTGCCAAGTTTGCTTGCAATAATGGTGTTCCCACTGATTTTAACTTGTTTGCAAGTTGTGATGCTTGCGATAGCCCTGTTTCTAACAAATGTAATTTCTCTAATAAAACCGTCCGCCTTAGCATCATTAAAATTTTTATCAATCAAATACAGCGTTATCTCGCTTGGCAAAGATGTCAGAGGTTTTGAAGTGTCTTCTTTTACTGTAACCTTAAACGAAGAATAAACAGCGGCGTTCGCGCTTTTTGCTTTAACTCTGATTGAAGTTGAGCCAACTTTATTCGCGGTCATCACATTGCCTGCGATCGATACAATCTTTTCATTGTAGGATTCAAAACTAATCTCCGCGTTTTCATCAGAACAATAATAATTTATCTCTTTGCTTTCTCCACAAACGATAATCACGTCGTCCGCAGCGAGAGTCATGTTTTCCTTGTTATCTTTTGGAATAAACACAGCACAAAGAACGACTGCCGCAAGGCAAACAAATACCGTCGGAATAATAAAAGCTAGAATAGTCTTTCTTTTCATATTGTCTATTCTAGCAATCTTTTGTCGAAATGTAAAATAATTTCATGAAGTTTGCAGCAGATTAAAGAATAATTGTAAAAGGTCCGTCGTTAATTAGTTCAACATGCATATGCTCTCTGAAAATGCCCGTTTTAACAGCAATGCCGTTGCTTGAAATTCGCTCTACAAACAACTTGAAAAGTTCTCTGGCTTCGTCTGGCTTCATAGCATTAACAAAATTTGGTCGGTTGCTGTGCGACGCATCACCGCAAAGCGTGAATTGCGAAACAGCCAAAATCTCGCCGCCAACATCTTTGAGCGAAAGATTTGTTTTGTCGTTTTCATCGCTAAAAATTCTTAGTGCGCAAAGTTTGTCTGCTTTTTTGATGATATCTTTTTCGGTATCCTGCACTTCAATCCCAACTAACGCCAAAAAACCTTGACCGATTTCGGAAACAATTTTGTCTTTAACTTTTACGCTTGCGTGGCAAACTCTTTGCACAACAATTTTCATTTTTCGCTCCTTTTTTGTGTAATTATATCATAAAATTTGCAAATTTTTAAGTAATATGTTAATATTACTAACAGAGGAGAAACTAAAATGGAAAAAGTAATTAAAAACATGAACATCAAACCTATGCTTGATCGCGCCGAATTTGAAAGAGTTGAACCACCAAAAAATGGAGAATCTGTAAACATTCAAATCACTGATGAAGTGACAGTAAAACTTTTAAACGATGAAGTTGCAAAAGTAACAGTTGCACGCAGTGCAATGTCAAATCCTGAAAGACTTTTCAAACTTTATGTGGAAATGAGTGCAGAAGTTTTGATTGATAAAAAATATTATGACGAACTTGCAAAACCTGAAGATTATTTCAAACAAACTCCAATTTGCCGTGCACTTATTTCACAAATTTCAGCACTTATTGCAAATCTTACAACAAACTCAGCAATCGGGCCAATGATTACAGCACCAGTTGTTCAAGCGTAAAAAATAAAACTCTCTAAAATTTAGAGAGTTTTTTTATTGCCATTATTTTGTTTGATTTTTTATTTACTTTAAATTTTTTTCGAAACGATTATTTTAAAGCTGCATCTAATCTTGCCTTAACTTCGTCTTCACCAAGAATTGTCATAAGTGTATACAAATCTGGCGCGTCTTTTTTGCCCGTAAGTGCAATGCGGATATATTCGCAAACTTTAGCAGTGTTGCCTTTGAAAAGTTCCGGTTGAGCCCTATACAACTTGTTGTCAGTTGCATAGCCTTCTTTTTGCGCGATCTGCTTAACTAAATCAAACCATTCTTCTTTTGTTTCACTAAGGCTGAAAGCATGCAAATAAGCTAAAATAAATTCCTTAAAGTTTGCTTCATTGTCAATAATTTCGTGATCAATTGCAGGACGATGGAACATATATCCAAAATAATTTTCAATCATCGACCAATTATAAATATCTTTTCTAGGTTTTGGGCCTTCTCTGTCAATGTTGAAAACATTTGTGCAAAATTGTGGTTTTTCTGCAAGAAGTTTTGCAAAGTCTGGGCTGTAAGATTTTGCCCATTCAAACACTTGGTCATAAACTTGCGAAGCGTTTAAGCGCGAGATAACATTTTTTGATATATCATTTAATTTAATTTCATCAAATATTGGCATGATTGCGGTGATTTCACTGCCGCTAAACTTAAATTCGTCAAGGTCAACATCTGGGTGCGCGTTGCGCCATTGTTCAAATCCTGAATTGATTAAGTTTAAAACATATTCTTTAATCGAATCAACTGGATATCCGTTTTTTATAAAGAAACGCATATCTGCTTCTGGATGTTTGCTTTTTGAAAGTTTTTCCCTTCCGCCATCAGCATTCAGTTTTGAAATGAGCGGAGCATGAAAATATTTTGGGGGAGTAAAGCCAAGCGCATCAAAAATTTCAAGATGAACAGGCGTTTGTGGAAGCCACTCTTCCCCTCTGACAACTAAAGTTGTTTTCATTAAATAGTCATCAATTGGGTGAGCAAATGTGTATGGTGGAATTCCGTCTTCTTTGACAAGCACAACGTCTTTTGCGTTTGCCTGCATTTCAATTTCGCCTTTTTTAACGTCAGAAAATTGAACTCTGTCGCCGTCTTTGCCGTTTGTTTTAAGACGAAGCGCAAATTTTTGCCCAGCAGCAATTTTTTCTGCAATTTCATCATATGTCAAATTTCTGCATGGGTCATATTCTTCGTTTGTAGCGTTTTTATCAAATCGAGCGGCGCGTTGTTCAAGAACATCGGCTTTGCCTTCTGTTTTTGTGCAGAAGCATGGGAAAGCCTTCCCTTCGGAAACAAGTTTTTTAGCGAAAGCGTGATAAATTTCAAGACGCTCGCTTTGTTTATATGGCCCATATTCTCCTCTTTCGCCGTCAAGCAACCAGCCTTCATTTGGATAAACCTTTAAAAGTTTAAGCATTTCAAGCGCAATTTTATCTGCGCCTTTTACTTCTCTTTTTTTATCGGTGTCTTCACATCTAAAATAGAAAACTCCGTTGCTGCCCTTTGCTATTTGATAATCAATAAGCGCGTTGAAAAAATGGCCAATATGCAAATAGCCCGTTGGGCTTGGTGCGAATCTAGTCACCTCCGCCCCTGGCTGTAAAGATCTTGGTGGATATCTTTTTTCAATTTCCGCCGCGTTTTTTGCATTTGGATATAACAACTGCGCCAGTTTTTTGCAATCCATTTTTTTGACTCCTTACATAAGTCCGTCTAAGTCTTCATCAAGTTCTTGAAGATTGTCTTCTGGTGGAATTTCTTCAACAGTTTTAGGCTTAGCATATTTAACTTTTTCTTCCATTCCAACAAATGTTGTGTATTCGCCGATCCAGCGAAGTTTAATAGTTCCGATTTGACCGTTTCTGTGCTTTGCCAAAATAAGCTCTACAACGCCAGGTTCATCTTCTGAAGCGATGTCGTTGTATCTTTCAGGGTTATGCAAAAACATAACAATGTCGGCATCTTGTTCGATAGCACCTGAATCTCTAAGGTCAGAAAGTTGAGGTTTGTGGCCTTCACGTTTTTCAATATCACGAGACAACTGCGACAGCACGATGATTGGAACGTTAAGTTCTTTTGCAGCGATTTTAAGATTTCTTGAAATATCAGAAACCTCGCTTTGTCTATTTTCGTTTTTTCTATTGCTGTCTGATGACATAAGTTGAAGATAGTCGATCATAATGAAATCGAGTTTGCCTTCTTTGGCTTTAAGTCTGCGGCACTTTGACAAAAGCGCAGCAGGAGTTGTCAAACTTGAGTCATCTACAAACAATTTGCTGTTTTCAAGTTGTTTTGTAGCCGTCCAAAATCTTTTCCACTCTTCAGTTGTCATTTTTCCATTGAGTGCGTTTTGCATAGGAATTTTTGCAAGTGAGCAAGCCGCTCTTTGCATAAGTTGTTCGGCAGGCATTTCAAGCGAGAAGACTGCAACTGTTTTCCCTTCCTTAACAGCGATGTTAGTAACAAGGTTCATAGCAAAACTTGTTTTACCAACACTAGGACGAGCAGCAAGCAAAATAAGGTCCGAGTTTTGCAAGCCGTTTGTTATATTATCAAGGTCGCGATAGCCAGTAGGAATTCCGCGAATAGAATTTGGATCTTTTGCAATGCGGTCAAATTTGTCGATAACCGCTTTTACTGCACCGCCTACATGTTCAAGTTGTGACACTTCTTCTTTTTCAGAAATTCCATACACTTCTGATTCGGCAAAGGCCAAAACTTCTTCTTTGCCTTCTTCTGAATATGCGCGTTCAATAATGTTTTGACCGCTTTTAATAAGCATTCTTCTTACAGAATTAGATTTAACAATTTCAATATAGTATTTAAAGTTTGCAGCAGATGGAACAACATTTGTCAAAAAGTTTATGTAGTCGATTCCCCCAACGGCGTCCATTTTACCTTCTCGTTCTAGTTCTTCGGTTAATGTAACAAAATCGATTGGCGTGTTTTTCTTAAAAATTTTAAGCATTGCGGCAAAAATCGCTTTGTGTGCATCTGTATAAAAATCATCAACCTTAATCAAAGTCATGATTTCAGTTTGGCACATTGAATCAATAAGCAAACATCCAAGCACGGCTTGTTCGGCATCGATGTTGTGCGGCATTATTTTGTAATCAGGCATTATTTTTCTCCTTTATTCAGAAAATGGATCATCCTTTGGATTTTGCTGCTGCTTTTCCGCTTTCTTTTTGTCAATGATAGCACATATCCACAGAAAGAGCAAGTAAAACACTCCGGCGATAACCACGATAACAAGCATGTTGAGCCATTGTGGAATGTTTGTATAAACAATTAAAACAGCCGAAATTATAAGCGCGATAACAGCATAAACGCAGATAAACCACATAGTGCGCTTCATCTGTTGCTTCATCAGTCTGCGCCCGTTCATGTTTACAGGAACTTCATTATTTTTGTTGCTTATGCGTTGATCGTTGTCTCTTTCTTGCAAAATTTCAACTGGCGCATTTTCTTCCTGCTTTTTTTCAACTTTTTGTTTTGGTCGCTGTTTTTTTGCCATGCCCCCTCCTAAATTTCTCCGCGAAGTTGTTTTCCTTTTTCGCGAAGTCTCAATGTATGGTCGAGAATAGTTTTTCTTATTCTAACATTTTTTGGTGTAATTTCCAACAATTCATCGTCAGCAATAAATTCGATTGCATCTTCAAGGCTCAAAATTTTTGGAGGTGTAAGTCTAAGTGCTTCGTCTGCTCCTGATGAACGACAGTTTGAAAGATGTTTTTTCTTGCAAACGTTTACAACGATGTCTCCACCTTTAGGGTTTTCGCCCACAACCATTCCCGCATAAACTTTTGTGCCAGGAGTGATAAACAAATCTCCACGTTCTTGCGCATTGAAAAGCCCATAAACGATTGCTTCGCCTGCTTCGTGAGCAATAAGCGAACCAACTTCACGACGTTGAATTTCGCCCTTGTATGGTTGATAACTGTCAAAAATTGAGTTGATAATTCCTTCCCCACGAGTGTCAGTGAGAAGTTCGCTCTTAAATCCAAAAAGTCCACGTGATGGGATTAAAAATTCCATTTTCATGCGGTTGCCGTGTGGAGTCATTTGCACAAGTTCGCCCTTTCTTACGCCCATCTTGTTCATAACTGTTCCCACGCAATCTTCTGGGACATCAAGGAAAAGTCTGTCAATAGGTTCGCTTTTAACGCCGTCAATATCTTTAATCAAAACCTTTGGCATTGATACTTGAAATTCATAACCGTCACGACGCATATTTTCAATCAAAATTGAAAGGTGCATTTCACCTCTGCCTCGAACAACAAAGCAATCTGCTGTTGCACCGTCGTTTACTTTAAGTGAAAGGTCTTTAACTGCTTCTTTATACAATCTGTCTCTCAAATGTCTGCTTGTAACAAATTTTCCTTCTGTTCCTGCAAAAGGAGAATTGTTGACCATGAAAGTCATTTCGATGCTTGGTTCTGCAATTTTAACAAATTCGATAGGCTCAACTCTTTCTTCGCCGCAAATTGTGTCGCCGATACTTACTTGGTCAAGTCCTGCAACGCAAACGATTTCGCCCACTGCTGCTTCTTTAACTGGCACACGTTTAAGTCCTTCAAAAACAAAAAGTGAAACAATTTTTGCTTTGTGTTTCTTTTCTGGTTCAAAGAAATTGCAAACAACGATGTTTTGCCCTTCAAAAACTCTTCCACTTGTGATTTTTCCAACTGCAAGTTTGCCCACATAGTCATTGTGTTCGGCTGACGAAATAAGCATTTGCAAAGGTGCTTTTTCGTCCCCTTGTGGGGCTGGAATTCTTTCAAGAATTGTTTTGAAAAGTGGAGTCAAATCTGAGCTGTCGTTCATGTCAGGAGACAAAGATGCGATTCCCTTTCTTGCCGAGCAAAATACAAACGCCGAGTTAAGTTGTTCTTCGTTTGCATCGAGTTCTAAAAACAGTTCCAAAACTTCGTCGACAACTTCTTTTGGACGGGCATCTGGCTTGTCCATTTTGTTGATAACTACAACAACTTTTAAATTTAAGTCGAGCGCTTTTTGAAGAACAAATCTAGTTTGTGGCATAGGTCCTTCATAGGCGTCAACCAACAAAAGAACACCGTCAACCATTTTTAGCACTCTTTCAACTTCTCCACCAAAGTCGGCGTGGCCTGGAGTGTCGATGATGTTTATTTTTGTTCCATCATAAATGCAAGAGGTGTTTTTCGCCAAAATTGTAATTCCTCTTTCTCTTTCAAGTGCGTTTGAATCCATAACCCTGTCTTCAACCACTTGGTTTTCTCTGAAAACATTGCCTTGTTTTAGCATTTCATTAACAAGTGAAGTCTTGCCGTGGTCGACGTGAGCAATAATTGCAACATTTCTGATTTTTTCGTTTGTCATTTTTGTATTATTTCCTTTTAACGCTATAGTATATCACAATTTAATTTAAATTCAATAATAATTTTATCTTTTTTCTTGGTTGTTTTAATAAAAAAGAAGCAAATTATGCCTCTTTTTTGTTAGATTTTTTTGATTTAATTTTTGTTGAAATAAAAATTGTCAAACTGCCTATTCCAACCGCCGCAAGCGCACTGCCAAGAGCGATTAAATACCACCACCCGCGAACAGCACTCACTGTTTTGATTTCGACAGATTTTCCTTGTCCAAGCTGGCTGTGTTTAAGAGACCAGATGTGGTGATAATATCTTCCGTCATTTATTTTTTCGTCGGCATTTGAATGTATGCGTTTGTGCGTTGTCACGTAATCATAACTGAAAGTTATTTCGTCAAGCGCATCAATTTTTTCTTGTGAAAAATTGTTTGTAAGCACTCCGTCGATTATTTCGACATACATTTGTCCAACACTCTTGCCACCAACTTTCTGCGAGAATGGAAATTCACCTTTGCTTTCGTCGATGTTTAAAAACAAATTGTCTTGTTTTACTGCGTCTTCATCTCCGGTTTTAGGGTGATAATAATTCCACGCTGCGTAAGAATTAAAATTAAACGAAAATTCTATACGGTCGGTTTTCGAATTGTATTTCGCTTGTTTAAAGTCAACTTGACTGCCGCCGATAACATAGTTGTTGTCTGGCTTTGATGAGTAAATTGAAAAATAGTTTAAATACATTTTATTCCAAACTTTAACGCGCAATTCGTTTTCAAGTTGTGAAATATATGTTTCAACTTTTTCTTGTTCTTCCCCATTTTTGATCAAAGTTTTAGCGCCAGTTGGGAAAGCAAAGTTTTGACTTACAAAGTTGCTTCCCGCAATAACTTGCATATGCAGATTTGAAGGAGAAGAAATTGTTGCGCTAGAAGAATTTTGACACCCAGAGAGTGTCAAAATACTTAATCCGCAAAACAGCATAATAAATATTTTTTTCATAAAATTATGTTTATTCAATTTCTTTCTCTTTTAAAACTTTATCACGTTTTTAATTTCATATTATCCAATATAAACGATATCTGCACTGAAATTCGTCGTAGACGCAAATTTTACTTGAATTTGGAATTTATTGTTGTTCTTGCAAGTTATGTTTTGATCTTTGGTTATTTTCCTTAAAGTAAAACTTCCCGATGGACTGTAACTTGAATAAGTATAAGCAATTGGGCTTGTCGAACTCGATGCGAATGTCATCTTTGCTGCAAACAATTTGTCAATCTTGCCATTGACCGTTCCAAGCCCAACAATAGTATCAACGCTGCTGTTGAAGAACGAATTTGCTATGCCGCCTGCATACGCTGCTGAACTGCTTTTGATTGCTGCAGTATTGACGCACGAGAAAAGTTGAGCGCTTGTTCCAAGCAAAACAACTCCGCCAACATAGGCGCTTGCGCCATTTGCTGTTATTGTAATGTCTTTTGTGTTTAAAGCCATATCTACAAGCGAATCTTCCGCACATATAACAACTCCCGCTGCGCCGACAGCGCCGTTTGTGTTGTTTCTAAATGTGATATTGATATGTCCACTTGTCGCACCTGTTGCATTTTTACTTTTTACAAATCGAATAGTAGCTTTTTTGTAATTATTGAAACCTACAAGCCCTCCATAGAAGAAATTTTGCGAAACTCCTGTAATATTATTTGTGATGTCAACATCTGCTTCGGTAACAAGGTTTCTTGCCGTTGCTTTATTTTCGCCAACAACCGGTGCAACAGCTAGTGTTCCGCTTGGTTTTAATGCACTTGCAAACGAAACGCTTGACGATGTGACAGTAATGCCGTCAATAATGCCAAGGTTTTTAAACACAAGCCCCCCAACTAAAGCGGCATCAGCTCCAATGTTTTGTGACAGGTTTGCATCAACAGCCAGGTTGAACGCAAGTTTTAAATTCTTAATCTGCGCGTCTTGACCAATTTCTTTAAACACGCCCGCACCTTTCGTGAACTCAACTGCCGAGTATGAATCGCCGGAAGGAACTTTTGCTGTAACTCTTTCTTCTAACGCTGAGACGCTAATAATGCTTGCCGAAATCTTGTTGTTGCCTCCGTCATAAACTCCGTTAAAAGTTTGAGCAATGGCAAATCCGTCGGTCGCAACACTTATTTCACTAGTGTTTTGTTTGAAGAAATATTGCGTGTCGGTTTCGGTAATCTTTCCTTTTTGGGTCGTCGTAGTTTTTTGTCCACGATAGGTTTTAACGATTATTTTCGTTTGTGTGTATTTTTGCAAATATTCAGGACGAGTAAGTCTGTAATTTATATTTGCAAAGTGGGTGTTATTTTTGATTATATAAGGGCTTGAAGATGTCCCCTCACCAAAGTCAAACAAATTAAAGTTGTATTCCTTGGTGGTTGTGTCCGCTGTTTCAACTTCGTATTTTGAAGCATCTTTCAAAATCTTTTGAAGTGGAGATGATACTAAATTGTTTTCATTTTTTCTCGCTTCAATCTTAAATTTTGTGATCTTGCCAACAACTGGCAACTCAAAACTGGTTACTCTGATTCCGTTTTCGCTGTCAACTGCAATTCCGTGATAATCAGTTTTAACTATTTCACCGATTGGAACATTGTTGTATTCGCGAGTGTCGGTTATGTCATAAGTTGTGCTGCCTTCTTTATATGAATATGTCGTTGTAAGACTAATTTTAAATGTTGCATTTGACAAGTCGTAAGAATCAACATCGTTTTCGGCTTTTGCCTTTTGTCTTAAATAATGCAAAACGTCGGTTGTTTTAAGCAAATAGTTGTTGTTTGTCACGCCAATGTATTGATATTCTCTGTCTACGTTGTAAGCTGAGATCAGCACTTCAGTGTCATATGCAACAACTGGTTTTTGCGAGCATTCTTTATCCACATAGTAAGGGCAATTTTGTGATGCTGTAAATCTGTTTCCGTCATAGTTTAACACTGAGATTGGAAGATAGTAATATTCTTCTGCCCCGTTTGTCGGGTTTTGAGCTTTAACTGCGAAGGCAGTTTCAAGAAGAGAATATTCTTTACCTTTAAGTGTTCCGATAACCGTCTTTTCGCTGTCGTAAACATTAAAGTCAACTGTATCGTCAAATCTTGGAACGGCTTTCCCATTTTGAATGTTTACCGCTGCGCTGACAACATATGCCGGAACGACTTCGTTGTTGCTGTCAGTGTAATTTATCCATACTTCTCCGTTTGCAATAAATCCTTGCTTTGTTTCTGCATTAAGAGGAACAATCTCTCTGCCCTGCAAAACGCCAAATTGATAAATGATTTCTTGGCTGTTTTCCATTTCGCTTAAATAGATTTCTGCGCCGCTTTCATTGCTGATTTTGTTTGCAAATTCTGTTTGATAAATCCAATCAAATCTTTGTGCCTGTTCATCATAGTAAAGCATGTCATCGTTTGCCCATTCTGCTTGACTAAGTTCGATTGCAAGTTCTTCGTCAGATCGCAAATACCAATTTTTATCTCTTGGAATTGCGACTGCCTTAAACACGGCTTCACTTGGGACTTCTTTCTTTGAAGTTATCGTATGAGTGATGAAATCCACGGCGTTGTAGGCGTCTGTAAGTTTAATTGCAAATTTTCCTTGCCCATATGCTGTTTTGTATTTAGTGAAGAAATCCTCAAAATTAATTGAATTATTTTCTTCAGTCTTCAAAATTTCATAATCACTTGCCGTAATTGTTGGTAGAACTTGGATATCTTCAGAAGTGTGAAGAAGTGATGAAAGCGATGAGAGTTTTGCTTTTGAAGTAATTTCACCACTCTCATTCTTTGTGGATTTTTGATTTGCGATCAATTCAAAGTTGTATTTTTTGCCAGCTATAAGTTGACCCGGAGTAACTCTAAAAATGTAGTATGCGTCGGCCGATCCAGAATTTACAATTTCAACTTCGCCATCAATCAAAGTTTTATTTGAACTTTCAATAGCATAAATTCTGAAAGCTGTATTTGCATCGTATTCTTTTTTATTGTTACTATTATAGGCAGATTTCCATGTGATAAGCCCTGCATTTTCATTATTTTCGCCATCTTTCTCATGTGTAATTATAGTAAATGAATCCTTTAATGGAATTGCTGTTCGTGAAATCAACCACGTTTCATCGTTTGCGCCTTCGTTGATTTGATAGTCTCCTTTGCTTATCAGAAGTTCGCTGTCTAGTATGCATGCCTGCGAAGCATCGTAAGTTGTGCTTTCAATTTTGTTGTAATATTTGCCTTCAATGGTTTGTATATCGCCTACTGCATAAATCAATTTGTAAACATTTGCACGAACTAAAACTTGATATTTAAATTCTACCCCATCAATTGGGTTCACAATATGTTTTGCGTCAAGCACATTTGAAGAAGTATAAAGTGTTTTTTGAACGTTGTATCTCCAGTCTTCGCTAGTTGCATAGTAATAGCGAACTGTTACTTCATAAATAACTTCAAGCTTACCTTCTCCTACTTGTTGTGGTAATCTATCTTCGTGAACGCTTTGAGATGACGTTGCCCATTCGATATTTCCTTCGTCATTCACAAAAATGTTAGGGTCGTCGCCTTCAAAAGTAAGTTTTGCCGCGTGAACGTTCGCCTGTTTTGATTGCAACAGCACTGTTCCGTCGTTTTCAAGACCTTGAATTGAAACCAAATAATATGCGTTGTTTGTGCCTGCGTCTTCATAGGTTGCTGAGAACTTATCGTTTTCGAAACTGTCGCCGCTCACTGCTGCGTTAAATATTTTTGCGGTTTTTTCTGTGAGTCGATATTCATATTCATGGTCTACAGTATCATTGCTTGGAGATTTAAGTTCGTTAATGCCTGTTTGCCAATTCACTGTAAACTTTCCGCTTGATGGATTTTTTATAACAGAAATGTTAAAAGTTTTAAATTCGTCCGCTTCCTTTTTCAAACTTACATCATTTGAAAGAATGAAATCTTTTTCTAAGCGTTTGTCAGCTGCTGCAGTGTTATCCACAATTGAAAGTTGTCCGTTTATGACTTTCAGGTCTGGCCTTTTAAGTTTATAAAGATTGTTGATTTGATATATTTCACTGTCAACCTTTATTTCAAAGTTTTGAGCAACACCTTTTGTAAAGAACTTAAAGTAATCGTATGCTCCTTCGCTTTCGGGAATAAACGTTGCTGTTGCTCCAGTTGCTGCTTTAACTTCAATGCTTTGAGTCACTCCCGCATCTTTTTTTGCAGTAACAACTGTAGATGGATAGGTCGTTGAATTAACTTTAAAGTTTTCCCAAACAAACTCACCATCTTCGAGTTTTAATGTGTTGAAATTAAATTTTAAGAACGTTACGCTGATGGTTTCGCTCTTACCATTGATGTAGACGCTGTCTCCATTTGCGTAAATATCCACGGTGAAATCATGACCTGCAAGGCCGACGATATTTACTTTATAACAGATTTCGCCAAGCACGATTTCGTCATCTTTTACTTCAACTCCGCCTATTGTCGCAACACCATTTGCGATTGTATAAGCATAGTTTGTTCCGTCTATGGTAATGTTGCCATCTTTCCCTGCAATCTTGCTGCCGCCATATATGGCAATTGGATTGTTAGGATCGGCCACATTTTTAATCGGCGTAAGTGAAATATTTTCGCCATAAATGTTTGTCACGTTTTCGTCATAAATAACGCCTTCAACGCCGTTCATAGGAATCCAAACAAATGAATTTTCAACTTTCAAATCTTTGTTTGCTCCGCTGAATGTGCTGCGAGCCCAACCATCGGTTGTTTTTGTTACTTTGTATTCAATTACGTCGTTTGTGACTTTGTCTCTAAGTGCCACTGTATAACTGTCAAAGCCTTCAAGTGGAACAAATTTTGCATAATAAACGTTTGAAACACCGCCGTCAACTGCTTCGGAATCGACCCTTGTCAAAGGAGAAGGAACGATTTGAACATTTGACTTAACTTCTTTGAAAACAGAACTAATTGTGTTGTTTTCAGCAGAGCCTTGTTGTTGAATAAAAATGTTGTATTCGCCAGCAGGAATTTTCTTTGCTGGGAACACGTTGTATTCGCCAATTTCGTCGCTTCCGATTTCGTTAAACAAAAGCGTTGATGAAGCAATTCCGGTAAAGTAATCTTTGTTTGTAAGCATATTGTAAACGCTGTTTAAGTTTGCAATCAAACGTTCGTCAGTGATTTGCTTATCTGTAAAGATTTCTGATATTTTTTGAAGAGTTTCGTCAGAAAGCGAAGACAAAAAGTTAAGCGCGTTTGTTGATGTGTAATAACTTTGTGTCCCGCCTACTTTAACAAATTTAAAGTTAAACTTAACATTTTTAATGTTTTGCAGCGAGAAACTAAATGGAACAGTAAATGTTTTTGCAATGAATTGTCTAGCAAATTCTGAGATCGATGGGAAATCGGTTGTGTTTGAACTTCCCGCCAACATACTTTCAATGCTGGCATGTTTTTCTACAGTCGAAGACGAGCTGTTAAAATCAAGTTTAAGCACTCCATCTATCAAAGAAACATTGTTTGAAATCTGTTCAAGTTGTTTAATTTTAGCATCAACGCCTTCATATTTATATTTTGTAATCTTTGAAGGCAAAACCATAAGTTGAGAAGAGACAACCTTGATGCCTGCGGTAAATTCTTCGCTCATATCAACTTTTTCGCCAAGATAATATCTTGCGTTTGACGCGCTGATAGTTGCGGTTTTGTGTTGAGTAGCCCCGTCAAACAACAATACGTAACCGGTGTTTTCTTCACCAGTATCTGCCCATCTAAAGTTTCCGTGGTCAATTTCAAGGGCGGTGATTTGGGCAAGTTTTTTATATTTGTATACTTCACTGAAATTGTTTACTGTAAATGTTTCGTTATCAAGAGAAACATATCCAATTCGAACATTTATTTGCCCCGCATTAAATACATCTAAAACTTCTGAGATGTTTACCGCACAGCATCTTGTGCTTTTAATGTTTGCGCCAGTTACTTCAGTTTTTGAGAAATATCTTGGATTTTTTGTTCCTGCATTTGAATCTTCAATCCAATATCCAAAATTATCCTCCGCCTTGACAAGATATTTCTTGTCGTTTGCTGTGATGTGAATTGCTGTTGCTTTAACGGTTTGTGCCCCGCCTGCAATTTTTTCAACTTGCTCTCCACTCAAAAGCAAGTAATCGTTTATTTCGTCTTGCTTTACTGCAACAGATGAATTATTGTGGTTTCTATAAATAATTGTGTCTTTAAGCTCGTCGCTTCGTGCATATTTTTCAATAGTTGTGATAATGCTGAACTCAAACTCGCCTTCTTCGACATTATCAAACAAGTTGACCATATCTATCGCCAAGAATTCATAAGCAGCACCATTTTTGATGACGTTTAAATTCTTTTCAACTCCACCGTGCGAAACAATGAATCTGCGGTTTGTTTCTTGGTCTTCAACCGCAACATTCAAGATGATTTTGCCGGTAAGTTCATCTTTTGTCATGCTTGTGATGTTTTGAAGTTTTGAAATAAGTTCTGTCACTGCGGCTGAGTTGATAAACGCTCCGTTTTGTGAAGTAACAACTTGGTTTTCAACTTTTGTTATAACTTGAATAATCGAAACTTTCAACTTGCCAGTAAAGGTTGGAATAACATATTCTGTGAGTGTTGAATCTTCAACAAATTCGCCCGATTTATTTCCTGTGCCCGTTTCTTCAAGCGCGATGTAATAACCTTCACCTAATTGATTTGATGTGAAAACAAGTTTTCCTGTCTCGCCAATCGCAATGTTTTCAACAGTATTTTCTGCGACTGAAACATTAAAGTAGAAAGGCACAGAATTTGTTTTTGCTGTTGTTGCATAGTTTGTAAGGCTTCTGAATGAAAGCACATATTCGCCCGATGTAAAGTTTGGAGCAGCACTACGCACGTCAGAAAGCATTGTTTGTGTTGCGTCTGTGATTTTTCCGAAATATCCTATCTTTTCGCCGCCTTTGAAAATTTCAATTTCATATGCGGTGGCGTTGTTTATTTCTGACCATGAAAGCACATAGTCAAGATAGTCGGCCTCTCTTGCAAAATTGATTTGCGAGATGTTTTCAATTCGGTCAATAACCACTGTGATTTCTGTGCCCTTCCATGAGTCAATTGCCCCGGATTTTTGAGCATAAACAACAAGTTTGTATTCGCCGCTTTCCCAATCATCTGGAAAGTTGAAATGGCTGCCATCAACTTGTTGTTCAAAGTTTTTGGCTTCGCATTTTACATAATAAGTTACTTCGCTGTCGCCCGATGTAATTGTAAAGCCTGAGGCATCTTGAATTATTGTTGGCGCTGACAGCACTTTGCCTTGTGCTTCTGCCGCTGTTGAAGGAACAGCATTCACACTTCCGCAAAGAGATTTTTGAATAACTCTAATTCTAAATTGTCCACTTCTTCCGTTGATACCCTGTCCGTCTTTGGTTAGGTCATAAACACGTTCGGTTGTGTAATAGAAGTTTGTTTCGCTCTCGCCCGCATCATTGTTCATTGTGATTTCAATGATATAGCCGTTTGATACTGGTGGCAATGTTTTATCAACAATCGTAAGCACGCCGCGGTCGCTGATAGAAATTTGAGGTTCAAAGTATCTATAAAGTTTGATTTCAGTTTTGTCTGATGCAACGTCGGTGGCAGAAACTGCAATAATTGAAATGGTGTTTTCGTCACTGTCAAACGCTGATTGACTTAATGAATAGCTCTTTTGAGCAACAGTTGTTTTTAAAACATTGTTTACATAAATTTCAAATGAAACATCGCTCGTTGCAGTGTTTTCAAAATTCCACGAAAGATTGACAAGTTTGCTAAGTTCTTGTTCAATCGAAACATTTGAATAGTCAATGTTTATCGAAGGATTTGAAACGCTGTTCAATTTTTTGAGAGCAACATTTTCTTGCAGCAACACTTTTCCATAATATCCGCTGCCGCCCACTTCAATTTGATATTCTGAAATGTAAGCATAAAGGTTAAAGGTATATGTGCCGCTGATTAAATTGAGCAACTTTTGATTGCTTAAATCAAGTTTGTTTTGTGCAATGTTTGAAATGATTTGTTTTTGTCCGTTTGCCGAAACAACTTCAATTTCGTATTTCACATTTTCTTTTGGCTGAGCATACACCCAAACACTAGCGTTTGCCGATGCATAGTCTTGCCATGAAATTGTTTTGTTCGAAATTGTAACGTTTGCTTCATATCCGTCGGTTAAAAGTTGTCTAATTGTAAAGATTGATACGTCGCTTGAAACAAAGAAGATTTTGTCGCCGTTTTGTTCGGCATAGCTTTTGCCTTTAAGCACGATTGAAATTTCGTTGGCATTAAGCGCAAAATCTGGAAGTTGACCGATGCTGTCGCCGTTTACAACAATATCTTCAACATATCCGTCGTCCCCGCCCGCAAACGCAAAGTTTGCACGATAGATTGAATCTTTTGAATAAACATTTAATTTTTCAACTTGTGAAAGTTTGTGGAAGATTATGTTTTTAGATTTATCCGAAGCAAGAGTATTGTTGCTTGATGCGATAACATAAAATTTATAATCTCCCGCCGAAAGGAAGTCGTATCCTGCAACGCTGAATTCAAACTTTCCGCTTGCAGATTTTGTTGTGACGGTTTTTTGTAATTCGTCGCCGAGATATACTTCATAAACTGGCTCTATTGACTCGTCGCCGTCCCAAACAATAACCTTTCTTTCGTCGTCAAAGTCAAGTTCGACAGGGTCAAGTTTTGAAACGATAAGCGTTGATGATGTGATGTCGTTTTTAACAGTCGCGTTTCGTGATGGCAAATAATATTTTCCGTCCATCTCTTTTGAAACGTATGCGTAAAGTGAAATTATAAGTTCTGATTTTTGAGCGAAGCAGCTGTCAAATTCGCGATCTGCTCGGCGCATTTCCGCAACTTTTTCTTCAAGGTTGAATGTCTTTTCGGTTGTTTCAAATTCTTTTGTAAATGAAGAATTGATTGATTTAACAGTAAGCGAAACTTTGTATGTTTCTGCTTCGTCGTTGTGTTCAAAACTAACAATCCCAGCATTGTATGCAAGATTGAAAGGTGCTTGCGAACGATGCAAAACAAAATCTTTAAAATCGCTTGGAATTTTTGTTGTGCCGTTTTGTGTGTATCCGTCAAATTCGTCATATCCCATTTGACGCGCTTTGATGACAAATTCGCCATCAAATTCGGTTATGTCATAGGTTGCATTTTGTCCTTCTTCGCCCATTAAAATTTCTTGGCCGTCTTTGGTTAATTGAACTTTTGAGCGAGAGTCGCCGTTTGTCACAGTGATTTGTGTGTTGTCTTGCGAAATTTGATATTCGCTTGGCGCTGCCAGTTTTTCAACTGTTAAAACTGAAGTGCTGTTTGAATGAATTTTTTGCAATGCGGCGGTTTGAGCGATTGCCACAACTTTGATTTGTTTTGTTCCGACAAGTTCTGCCGAAATTGGCAAGTTGTATTGCAACTCTTCCGATTCAAAGTTTGTGTTGTAAACACTGCCAAGCACTGTCTCTTCGTCTCCGAAAAGAATTTTGTATTCATATCCAAATTCGACGGTTTTAATTTTTACGATATAGCCCGAATAAATTCCGCTAAGCGACTGGTCATAGTCAAGTCTAATCATTGGGCGTTCAATTTGTTCGGTAACATAAAATCTGTCTTCGCTGATTTCTTCGCTTGCCAAGAAGTTGTTTTCGTCAAGTGGAAGCGCGCGAACTTTAATTACATAATAGCCTGCTTGCAAGGTCTTGGTGTGACTATCTTGCACTGTTTCACTGAACGCCTGAGTTGAAGAATAATCAAACGTAGAATCGGTTAAATAAAGGTCATAAATATATTCTGCATTTTCATCTTTTGTCCAAGCATATGTAAGTCCCGAAGTCTGCTCGCCTGCCAAGGCAGGAACAACTGGAGCAGAAAGCATCGTCAATGTTTTTAATGTTTGGCTTGGACTTACAATTTGATTTGGAGCGGACGCTCTTGTTGCAGTCAGTTGAATGTTGAATGTATTTGTAAATCCATATTTCGCTTTTGCGATTTTGCCGATGTTGATTGATGTTTGATTTTCACCTTTGTCAACTTTAATATCGTCAACTTTAATGTTGTTGATTTTTACTTCATAACTATTTGCGTGTTCTACATTGTCAAAAGTCAAAATTGACTCGCCGTTTTCAGTTGAGTGTGAAAGGTTTGTAATGTCATTAAGATTGTATGCGCTAAACAAAACATCTTCATCACTCTTTATCGCAAATTTAGTTGATGTTCCGCCAAAGGTGAATTCTTTGCCGTTTAAAGTTGGAATTGCTTGAACTGTAAAAATATTTACGCCCGACGACAATTCAAAATCGTGGTTCAAAACATATTCCCCGCCAATCTTTTCGTCCGCAAATTCAAATTCAAAAACTTGTGAGTTTTGTTTTACAACAAATTTTTTGTTAAATTCGGATTGTGAAGAAAACTTCACTTTAAGTGTCGATCCGTCAAGAACATATGTTGCCTTAACGTTGCTCACCTTGCCGACATCGTAAACATATTTTTTCACGTTGCCGTTTGCAAAGCCTTCTGGCGCTATTGCTTGATAATAAATCGAATAGATGCCTTCGTCTGTGCCTTCTAAAACAGACGTGTTCGCGCCCGCTTTAATTATTTTTGTTGAGCTGTCAATTTTGTTTTCTGCTTTTATAAGCGTGTATTTAATTGAACTTGATTCAATCCACGAAAGTTCACTGTTTTTGACAGACATATCTTGTGTGTAAAGTTTTGTGATGGTTTTTGTGAATGTTTTACTATCGCCATTTGCGCCTTGCAAATAAAGTTTAGCCCCAATCGCGCTTTTTTCTTGATAACCAGCAAAGTCTAAAACTTTTGAATTTCCCGAAATTTTTTGTTGAATGCTGTCGATTGTCAAAACGCCTTCGCTTTCGCCCGCCCAGGAAAGTGTGCCCTTGTTTGAGCCAAACACTTCTTCACTGACAAACTTAACATCAGTTGCCGCGTTTGTCATGTCAAATTTAAAACTGATTTCGCTTGAATATGCCGAGCCGTTTATAAGCGCCGTTGCGTTTGCCTTAACTTTAACTGTAAACTCACCGCTCTGCAAAAGTTGATATTCATTTTTTGGCGAATCGTATTCTTCGCCATTGATTACAACTTTGTATGTAGGTTTAACAACTCTTCCGTCAATCGTAACTGCGCTCTCGTCCCAACTAATCAATCCATCGTTTGTCACATTCAAGTTTGTTGGAACTTGGAAGTCATATTTTACATAAACGTCAAGTGTGTCGATAATCAAATTCCCAGATTTTGCAACAAGCGAAGTTTTTCCGCTTTTTTGTGCAGTGAAAGTTCCCGTGTCATTTTTAAGCAAAATGTTTTCGTCCGCAGCAACAAACTCTACGTTCTTGCTTGACGAAAAAATATCGCTAGGCAACAACTCTTGCCCAACGTCTAAAACAAGTCGCTCTTCTTTAGTAAACTTTCCGTTAAAAGAAAAAAGGTTTGCACATCCGGCAAAACAAAAAGCCGCTGCCATAGCTATAGCAGAAACAAACCCAAACATTAAACTGAATATTTTTTTCATTTGCATTTTCACAAGATTATTTTAACACTTTTCGATGCAATTTATCAAATAAATTTAATATATAAATAATAAATCTTAAATATATTTTTTTGCCCATTCTGGCTTAGAAATAAATTCTTTATTTTGCAAATATTCAAATTTTTTATTTATTTTTTTAATTTTTAACGAAAAACAGTGCAATTTTTGATATTTTTCTTTAAATTTTCTGTTAATTTCGTTCTTTCCATACTTTCCGTCGCCAATTATTGGAAATCCAAGATAGGCAAGTTGCGCACGAATTTGATGGGTTCTTCCCGTCAAAAGTTCGGCGGTCACAAGCGAAGTTTGCTCTCCAACTTTGACAGTTTTAAACTTAGTTTCAATCAAAACAGACTTTTGAACAAAGTTTGGATAAATCTTAACTTCACTTCGGTTTGCATCCTTAACAAGATATGCCTTTTGCACTTCGCCCTTAAAATTTGGCCTGCCAAAAACCTCACAAACATATGTTTTTTGCACAGTTTTGTCCTTAAATGCCTGTTTCAGCGCTTCAGCTGCCTCTTCATTCTTAGCCATAATCATCACACCGGTGGTGTTTCTGTCTAATCTGTGCACAGCAATGCTTCCAGGAATGGCACTTTCAAGGCTATCTTTGCCCTGAACTTCAATGTCACAGCCTTTATCTAACACAATCACGTTTTCGTCTTCAAAGATTACGCTAAATCTAGCGCTTGGTTTTTCAGGTGCAAAAACAACAACGGTTTGTCCAGCGAAAACCATATCATCTTCGTTTAACCTTTTACCGTCAAATTTGATATCTTTATTTTTAATAATTTGATTAGTAATTGGTTTAGAAAAACCATAATTTAATAAAAAATCACGAATTTTTTGATTTTTTTTGATTTTTATTTCGAATTTTTCCATATTTTTTATTCCTTTAAAATAATATAACATAAAATCATTTTATTTGCATAATAAATTTGGCAAAAAAATATACATATTTTTGGAGGATAATATGAATACAATAACCATCGACAATAATAATTATTTGACTATAACCGGAGCAACGAAAGTTGTTTCATCAACGCAAAGTCAAGCCGTTGTAGAACAAGGCAGCGAAACAATAATAATCAGCGGCAGCGAACTTGAAGTTAAAAAACTCGATCTTGATGGCAAGGAAGTTTCAATCGCAGGACGAATATCAAATCTCAAATTTACAAGCAAAGCTGAAAAAGTTCCGCTTATGAAAAGGATCTTTAAATAATGCTTTATCCCACCCTTTCACAACTAATCGTGTTTTTATGTCTTTCCCTAACCGGGCTTGCGGGCGGCGTAATTTATGAATGCGGCACAATTTTGACAAAACTTTTTGATTCAAGCAAAATCGCAAAACAAATATTCCTTTTTATATCGACAATCCTGTGCGGTGTTCTTTTCTTTTTAGTAAATCTTGCTATCAATTATGGGCAATTTAGAAGCTATGCCGTCTTTACTTTTATCGGCTCAATAATTTTGGAACGCATCACTCTAGGAAATTTTTTTGCATTTCTCGGCCAAAAGTGTTATAATGCAATAAATGGAAGAAAACAAAAAAAGAAAACTCATTAAAATTTTGCTGTGGTGCTTGCTTGGGCTTGCACTTGCTTCTATTATCGCAATGAGCATCGCAACGGCCGTAATCAAAAGCAAAACTGACGAAACCAATCGCGACAACAGCCAAATTGAAGATGTTCTTGACGAACAAATCAGCCTGTAATCTTTTTATAGAAAATCGACGATAAATAACTTTCGTTGATTTTTTTTATTATCCAATCGGATAAAAACACGTGACTGAGTTGAACTAAAAAATAAACCAAAACAAAATACACAAACACTCCAAATCCCGTGCCAATAATAAATCCCAGCACCTTGTCTGTGACTCGAATAAACGAAAAATTGGTAATTTTCAGTAAATAATGCTGCAAAATTTTAAGCAAAACAAAACTAACAATAAAAATCAACGCGAAACTTATCACTTCAAGTGCAATTTTATAAAGCGGCGGCGCAACAACTTTTGAGATGGTAAATTCTCCGTCAATGCTTATTTTTGAAAGCAGCGATATCAGCATGCTCTTACCGTAATAAGGCAAATCGGTCTGTCTTAAAAAATCAATCATCTCACCTGTTGAACCAAAAACTTGCTGAGTGAGACTTTTGCTAAGCCCAGACAAAATATCATTCACACCATTAACAAGTGGCGCGTTTAGAAAATTGGCGTTAAATAAGGTGGTCGCCAGATGCGAATAAAACGAAAAACTGACAGCGCAGGCAATAACAAAACTAAGCAGCGAAAAAATAGTTTTCAGCCCGCCCTTCATCGCTCCACCCACGGCAAAGATTCCCAGCAATGCCACCAAAACCGCGTTCACGATTTAATTTTTGACAACAATCAAAAAACTTTGCATAAATTGGTAACATCTCTTCCCTAAATCATCATCCGCTCAGAAAATATAGCAAGAAAAAAACCACGATAATTCGTGGTTTGTTGGCGCCCCTGTAGGGTGCGAGTGAATAAGCAATGCTGCTGTGTCAGCGTTGCGCACGAGCACGGGCTAAGCATACAGCGTGCCCCGCCGCGTAGCGGGCGAACCGTAGGTTCGAATCCTTTTCTCGTAACAAAAAAAACCACGATAATTCGTGGTTTGTTGGCGCCCCCTGTAGGGTGCGAGTGAATAAGCAAGGCTGCTGTGTCAGCGTTGCGCACGAGCACGGGCTAAGCGTTCAGCGTGCCCCGCCGCGTAGCGGGCGAACCGTAGGTTCGAATCCTTTTCTCGTAACAAAAAAAACCACGATAATTCGTGGTTTGTTGGCGCCCCCTGTAGGGTGCGAGTGAATAAGCAAGGCTGCTGTGTCAGCGTTGCGCACGAGCACGGGCTAAGCGTTCAGCGTGCCCCGCCGCGTAGCGGGCGAACCGTAGGTTCGAATCCTGTTCACGTAACAAAAAAACCACGAGAATTCGTGGTTTGTTGGCGCCCCCTGTAGGATTCGAACCTACGACCTATCGGTTAACAGCCGAGTGCTCCACCGCTGAGCTAAGGAGGCATATTAAATTGTATTTCGGAGCACTCGGCTGTCAACCTTTATCGGTTTAATTCCGCTTCGCTCCATACGCCAGTCCTGACGGACATGTCGTTCAGCCTCGCACCCACCGCTGAGCTAAGGAGGCATAATTAAAAGCTTGAGTTTTGCGAAAAGCCTTCGGGCTTTTTCGCAATTATGCTTTGCAACAGTTAGGGAGGGAGAAAAACTGTTTGCGTAAGTAATATTAACACTCTGCTATTTAATTGTCAACCATTTTTGCAAACTTTTCTCCTTTGACTTTTTTATTTTTTATGATAAGGTAATTTTATGAACAAAACCAGTAATTTTAATTTTGTCACAATTAAGTCTATATCTAAAAAAGAACTTGCCGCTTGTTTTCAAATCATAAAAAACAACCTGCCTTCAGAAGGCATCATTTTACAACCTGGTGACGAAAAACTTTGGAAAGATAACTTTGTTTCCAATGTAAATAATGACAATTTTATAACTGTTTTAATTTATCGCCACGGCTCAGTATGCGGCTTTTTTACTCTTTTAATGGAAGAGAAATTATATCTGTGCGAAATTCAGTTTGACGAGTCTGTAAAAAACACTCGCCTTATTTTAGAAACTCTACTCTTTCTATTTAATCTTGACAAAATTTCAAATTATGAAAAAATATATTTTAATATCAAACGCTCAAATTTTATTTCAAACAAAACTTTCTCACATCTTGGCGGACAGGTCGTTTCAACCGCTACAGGCTCGCTGCAATATGTTTTAGACAGGTCAACCGTGCAATCTTATCTCAATCGCTTAAATTTTTCCACTATTGACAGTGAACAGATTTAGTGGTATACTATTTTTATAGGAGAAAACGTATGAAATACACCTACAAAACTTGGAAAGAAGAAGGCGCCACTGCTAGTGACGGCTCAAGAAAATTTGATAATGATTATAAAGTTAAGATTAGAATGAAAGGTTTTATTAACCCTTTCGTTATGAAAATCTATAAATACAACAATGGACACAATATAAAATTAGGCGTTAAAAAAGCTAAAATTTCTTTTTCTAATCCTGAAAAAGAAGTAGAAAATTACAGTTTTCGTAACGTTCACGACTTAACATACACCGCAGTGCAATCTCTTTTAGATAACTATCTTGAATGCACAAGGGGTGACAGAAAATATGCCAAAAAATTACTCAATAGCATTCCTGCCGCATTTTTAAGAGACGAAAATATTAGAAAAGCTTATGAAAGAATCATCGACGATTTAGTTGAACCTTATTCTATTAAAAAGCTTTCAAACAACAAACTTAAAATTTCAGACAAAGAAAAAATAGACGAAAAAAGACAAATCTTAGTAAAAAAATATATCAATCCTAGGATTGAAAACATCAACTCATATTTGATTAAAAACAAAAGCTTGTTTGATGGTCTTGCCTTTTACTCTCTTTCAGCAGACGACACCGCCCTTTACAACAAAGCTAAGGAAGAAATTGATCGTAAAGAACGCGAAGCTGCATTAAGCCGCGCTTTAGAAGAACGCTCAGCCACAGAAGAAGCACGCCATAAACAGGCAACGTCATCACACCACGACCCAGTGGTTGGAGAATAAACCAACAAAAAAATAAAAAAGCAGGATTATTCCTGCTTTTCTTTTTTGATTTGTTTAGGCCTAAGCCAACCTTTTCTAAAAAATAAAATAGTTTCTGTAATTAAAACCGCTGCAACTTCTAAAATCAGCAATCCATAAACAAAGAACACATTGTTCGGCAAATATTGTGCTGTAAAATACAACGCGAAATAATATGTCACTGAAAAACACTGAATTATGATTTGCGCCAAATTGCGACCGCTCATTGAAATGCAATATGATGACATACACCAAGCAATAAACCTAAAAAAATAAACCGCAGTATAAATGAAATATGTTTGCAAACTTATCTCAAACAGTTCTGGATTGACGCCAAGCAATATTGGATAACATACTATACCTGCAAGAACAAAATACCCCACCCAAGTAATCATACTTATGTATACACTATATTTGCTGATTTTAAAGGCATCTTCTGTTCTTTCTTCGCCAATAGCAATCGCCACCTGAACGCTTGTGACATACATGAATGCAAAATAAACAACATTGAATATATCCAGCGCATTTTCAAAATACATATAACTATCGTAAATCTTTACATTTAGTTTTAGCATAAACATAGTGCAAACTGTATATCCGATTTGCCAAAAAACTTCAAATGCAAGTTTTTCAAAAACCATTTTAAAATCTTCTTTTGTTGGCTTTTCAAGACTAAAGATATTAAAGATATTTACACCCTTTTCGCGTTTTATAGCAAATGCCGTATAAGCAAACGAAAGTGCTTGCGAAACATAAAATATTATTGGAATATAATTAAGCGCAAAGCCGTCTGTTAAAATCAAAATTGCCCAACCGCTCATCATGGCTAAAAAAGTGATCAGGGTTGAAATCATAATTTGTTTTGTAAGTCCTGCCCCGCGCATAGTCGTTTCATAATATCTTGTGATGCACCTAAAAATGATAAAACCTATCATTAAATAATAAAACAACGAATCGCCTGGCGAATCCAGTTTGAAAAGATTCAACAATATGAAATCCTTAGCTGCAAACAAAAACACAGCCACAACAAGCATGATTCCTATGTTTATAAAACTGCAAAAATTAAGTGCTTGTTTGTATTTGTCCTTTTTTTGGCTTAACATAATAATAAACGCTTGCGCCGTTGCAAAGGAAAATATATCGCAAAACAGCATAATAGAAACAAGCACATTAAAATAAGTAAGTTCGCTCAGTTGAAGTGTGTTTGTAAAAATGGCGGTTACCATCCACATAAGAGAAAGAAACACTCCCATAAAAAAGAGCCATTTGCTTTTTTTGATGACTTGGCCAAAAAATCCCCAAAAACCGCCTTCAAAAGGAATGATTTCTTCTGTTTTTTCTTCCAAATTTTATCCTTCTAAGTTGCCCACAGTTCTTGGAAATATTTCAACGTCACGAATGTTTTGAATCCCTGTAAGATACATAACCATTCTTTCAAAGCCAAGGCCATAACCAGAATGTTTGTTTGTGCCATAGCGACGTGTGTCAAGATACCATTTATAATCTTCTTCTTTCAAGCCCATTTCAGTCATTCTGTTTTTAAGCACATCAAGTCTTTCTTCTCTTTGGCTTCCGCCGATAAGTTCGCCGATGCCAGGAACAAGAAGGTCAACCGCTGCAACAGTCTTTTTGTCGTCGTTTAAGCGCATATAAAAGGCTTTGATATCCTTTGGATAGTTAGTTAAAAATACCGGCTTTTTAAACACTTCTTCGGTGAGATATCTTTCGTGTTCTGATTGAAGGTCAACGCCCCAATTTACAGGAAAAATAAATCTGTCTTTAACATTTTCTAAAATTCTGATTGCTTCGGTGTAGTCAAGTCTAACAAAATCGTTTTCAACAACATTTTTAAGTCTTTCGATAAGCCCAGTGTCAACAAAGCGGTTTAAAAATTCCATTTCGTCATGACAGTTTTCCATAACATAAGAAATTACATATTTAACCATTTCTTCTTCGTTGTCCATAAGCTCATCAAGTTCACAGAAGCACATTTCTGGCTCCATCATCCAAAACTCAGCAGCGTGGCGAGTTGTGTTTGACTTTTCTGCACGGAAAGTTGGGCCAAATGTGTAAGTTTTGCCGAAAGCGTGAGTAAGGCATTCTTCATTTAATTGCCCCGAAACAGTAAGCGATGCCTTTTTGCCGAAAAAGTCTTTTGAATAGTCAACTTTTCCGTCTTTTGCGATGCGGTCAAGGTCAAGTGTTGTAACTTGGAACATTTCGCCTGCTCCTTCGCAATCGCTGCCTGTTATAATTGGAGTGTGAACGTAAACAAAATTGCGTTCATTAAAGTATTTATGAATTGCATAAGCGGCAGTTGAACGAATTTTAAAAACAGCATTAAAAAGGTTTCCCCTTGCGCGAATAAAAGGTATACTTCTTAAAAACTCAATAGAATGTCCCTTTTTTTGAAGAGGATAATCTGTTGCAGATGTTCCTAAAACCTCCGCCTTGCCAGCGTTTATTTCAAAAGGTTGTTTTGCTTGTGGGGTAACAATAACTTTTCCCACAATTTCAAATGAAGCGCCAACATTTTGTTTAACAAGTTCGTCATAGTTTGCAAGTTTGCTTCTTTCTAGCACGATTTGCACGCTTTTGAAAGATCCGTCGTTAAGTTCGATAAATCCGATGTTTTTCGAATCACGAACGGTTCTTGCCCAACCGCAAACAGTAACAGTTTTGCCGTCATAATCGGCAAAGTTTTTTTGAAGGGTTTTAAGTTCTGTTCTTTTCATTATTTATCTCCTTTGTCGATGAGTTGAATTCCAACTTCTCTTAAGAATTTGTCGTCGATCTTGCTTGGGGCGTTCATCATAAGGTCTCTTGCATTGTTGCTGAGTGGGAACGCAATAATTTCGCGCATAAGTTCTTTATTCGCGACAATCATCAAAAGTGAGTCAAAACCAAATGCGCAGCCAGCGTGAGGTGGAGCGCCATATGAGAATGCTGAATAGAGTGCGCCAAATTTTTGTTTAACGACTTCTTCGTTGTATCCAACCATATCAAACACTTTAAGCATGATGTCTTGGTCGTGGTTTCTAACTGCACCACTCAAACATTCGTGTCCATTGATAACCATGTCATATTGATAAGCCAAAATGTCATATGGATTTTTTGTGCTGAGTTCTTCTAAGGTTGCTTGTGGCATACTGAATGGGTTGTGCCCAAAGTCAATTTTGCCTGTTTCTTTGTTCCTTTCAAAGAATGGAAAGTCAACAATCCAGCACATAGCAATAGCGTTTTTGTCGATAAGGTCAAGGCGATTGCCAAGTTCGTTTCTCAAAACGTTTGCAAGTTTTGGCGCCATTTCTTCGCTGTCTGCAACGATGAAAATGCTTTCGCCACCTTTAAGATTGAATTCTTTAATAATGTTTGCTTTATCTTCGTCGTTTAAGAATTTTACAATGCTTCCGCTGAATTCGCCGTCATGATATTTAACCCAAGCGCAGCCTTTGCCTTCATAAGCAACAATAACCTGTCCTATTTCGTCATACCACTTGCGTGATTTTTCTCCGACGTCAGTTGCGATTGCTTTGATTGTTTTGCCTTTAAAAGCGTTAAAGTCAGTATTAGCGAAAATCTTTGTAAGGTCGTGCACAATAAGCGGATTTCTAAGGTCAGGTTTATCCGAGCAATACTTGTCCATCGCTTCACGGTAAGGAATACGAGAAAGTGGAACAGTTGAAACTTTACGCTCTGGTGCAAGAGTGCGGAAAAGGTCAGAAATAAATTCTTCACATACAGCAAAAACGTCTTCTTGCGTTGCAAAACTCATTTCAAAGTCAACTTGATAAAATTCGCCAGGTGAACGGTCTGCACGTGCTGGTTCGTTTCTGAAGCATGGAGCAACTTGGAAATATCTATCAAATCCGGCAACCATTAAAAGTTGTTTAAATTGTTGTGGTGCTTGTGGAAGAGCAAAAAACTCGCCAGGAGCATTCACTGTTGGCACGATAAAGTCACGTGCACCTTCTGGGCTTGAATTTGCAAGAATTGGTGTTTGAACTTCTGTAAAGCCCATGTTATACATTTTGTTTCTTACAAAGTTAAGCATCTTGCTTCTAAGCACGATTATGTTGTGATTTTCTGGATTTCTAAGGTCGAGATAACGATATTTAAGTCTTAATGCTTCGCCTGTTGAATTTGATGAAGAAATTTCAAAAGGAAGAGTTGATTGGCACTTTCCTAAAACAACGATTCTATCAACTACAACTTCAATATCGCCAGTAGGCATTTTAGGGTTTTTGCTTTCGCGTTCTACAACCATGCCGTGTGCTGAAATTGTGCACTCTTTGTTTACGTTTTTCATAAGGTCGTAGTCTTTAACAACAAGTTGTGTAATTCCATAATGGTCTCTAAGCGTAACAAAAGTAAGCCCGCCAAGTTCACGAATGCTGTTAACCCAACCAGCCAAAACGACTTCTCTTCCTGCGTCAGCAATTCTTAAACTTCCGCAGTCGCAATTTCTGTAAATATTTTTTGTAATCATAAATTTCTCCTTTTAAAGCGTTAAAAAATCCTAACGCAATCATCTGCGTTAGGACGAAAATTTCCGTGGTGCCACCTAACTTACCCGAATGGGTCACTCTTTTGTTAAGTTTACGAACTTAATATCGGTCAAACTAAAGAAACTGTCTTCAACCTATCGCAAGTCGCTGACGATTTTCACTGTCTCGTCTCACTGTAAGCCGCAGGTAGGCATACTCTTTTTCTGTCAAACATTTAACACTAAAATCATAAATATTTTTTAACAATTTGTCAAGCGCTTAAACGCTTATTTTTTAAAGCGAATAAAATAGTCTTCGTCGTTTAATTTTAACTTTGAAAGTTTTTCAAGTTTTTGATAAAGGCTGTCCCCTTTTTCAATTCCCGCCATGCGAACAATATCTGGGCGATTTAAACAGCCGGCGATTTCGCAGAACTGTAAAAACAAATTTTTACTGCGACGATTTTTACTACCAAAAAGATTGTAAAGTTCAAGTCCCAAATATTTTTCATCGGCCTTCTTTTCATTTTCTATATTAGAGTTATAAACAAACTCGTTGCTGTCATTGTCAAAAGACAAAACGCCAAGTTCGAATTCTTTATAAAACAGGCTTATCATTTTCAACCTCCTTAGGTTTAGATTCAACAGCTTTTGTATCGGTGAGTTTTTTCTCTTTGCTAAGTTTTGTCTTTACAATCTTGTCAAGCATACGCGAAGTTTCGCAAGATACTGCTTTAACCATATCGATGCAAAATGCTGGGATCGTGTTTGTCTTTATTTCATTATACTTTTTTGCAGCCAAGTCTAAATCCACTTTTTTAACACTTTCATAAAATTCAAAAAGTTCCGGATTTGTGGAAATTTCGTCGGCAAGTTCGTTTTGCAAAGTTGTAAGGTCGCGCTCGGCCTGTTTAATCATACTTTCGCCTTTGCATTTTTCGCAGTTTGGTCTGCAAGTAAAACTCTGACTTTCTGTTTTGTAAATATATGAAATGTCAGTTTTAACTCCAAGCATAGGCATATTTGAAAGCATTAAGTTTTTAATAAATTTCATTCTGCTGTTTTTATCGCGACACTTAGCATATTGCTCGGCATTATGTTTAATCTTTTTATCCGAAAAATTTAAAAAGCCAATATTCCCGCAATCATAAAAAGGATTAAGTCTAAATGTATCGTGCCCGATTGACTTATCATAACTAAACGAAATATTGTAATAGTGTAAATCGCTCATGTCGTAAACATATTGCAAAAGGCAATATTTAAGCATATTTGTGCGAAGTTGTTCAAAGTCAATGTTGTTCTTTTTATACATAAATTGAATCATTTTAGCATAATCTTCAACATTGTTTTTGTCATTTATTTTTTCGCCAAAGTTGTTGTCATACATTGTGTCTTTATACTTTTGATTTACAGCGTATCCCGACATTTCAAAAATGTTTTCATTTTCTTTGTAGTTTTTACTTATAATGGCATCATACTTAACGCCGTCACATTCAAAATCGGCGACAAGATATTTAGCATATGGAAGTTTGAGTTGATCTAAAATCCCACACATTAAAAACTGGCCCGCATCTTCTTCTGTTCTTATTCTTTGGTCGCTATATTTTAAAAGATAGGCTTGCATATTTTTTTCGTTGCAAATCCAAAACTTGCTTTTCTTGCCACGGCTGTCAATTTTGCCGTTGCGAAGTTCGCCGTCAACATAACAATAAACCAATTTTTCTGTTGGCGACTTTTCAAGTTCAAACGCTTCAATTTTATGCACTTTGTTTTCGTCTAGTTCTAACATTTTTCCCTCAAGTAAATTTTATCAAATTTTACTTTTATTGTCAATGTCCGGCAATGCTAATTTTACCGTCATCAATGATGATATTGTTTGCAAGTGACTGAGTAAAGTTGATGTCGGTGGTTGTAATAAACGTTTGACATCTGTTTGTAAATTTTAACAATCTTTTTCTTCTATTTTCATCAAGTTCTGAAAACACATCATCTAAAATTAAAATTGGATATTCGCCCGTTCTTTCTCTGATAATTTCAAGTTCGGCAAGTTTAAGCGAAAGCGCAGCAGTTCTCTGCTGTCCTTGTGATCCAAAACTTTTCACTTCAACGCCATTTAAGAAAATATCAATATCGTCTCGGTGAGGTCCATACGAAGTAAAGCCAAGTTTAAAATCTTTATCAAAACTCTTTTCAAGTTTTTTAATGTATTCTTCTTCGCTTTCAACATCGATGCCTTTGTATGCGATTTGCAGTTTTTCGCCGTTTGAAATAAACTCGTTTGCCTTTTCTGCATATGGCGCAATTTCTCGTATAAATTGTTTTCGCTCGTTTGCAATTTTTAAGCCAGCGGAGGCTAATGCTTTGTTCCAAATGTCAATGGTCTCTAAAATAACACCTTTATTTTGAGTGGATTTTAAAAGCTTGTTTCGGTTGTCTAAAATCTTTTCATATCTCGAAATTAAATAAAAATATCTTTTGTTTGTCTGCGAAATGTCAATATTCATAAATCTGCGGCGCTCTTCTGGACTTTCTTTAACAAGTTTAAGCTCGTCCGGCGAAAAGAACACGATAGGCACTTCGCCAAGCACATCACCTATTCTTCTTATATTGATTCCGTCCATTCTTACAATCTTTTTTTGAGATTTTTGCAAGATGACGTCAATCTTTTTCTCTCTAAATTCGTTTTTCGCAACTATCGAAATTGAGGCTCTCTCTTCACCCCACTTAATAAGTTCTTTTTCCTTACTTGTGCGAAAACTTTTACCTATGCAAGCAAAGTAAATAGCTTCAATTAAATTGGTTTTTCCTTGCGCGTTTTTGCCAACAATAGAGTTAACGTCGGGTGAAAAGAAAACATCGGCGTTTGAATAAGAACGAAAGTTATTAAGACGGATTGATTGCAATTTCATCTCTTATAATATAGCACATTTACAAAATAACTTAAACAGTTTGAAAAACTTTTTTGTAAACTTTTGTTTTGTTTGACTTAATTTGGTTTAATGTGTAAAATTGTAATAGATATTTAAAAGCGGAAGGACAAAATGCACGACACCAACAACTTATGGAACATTGTTTTAGAAAAATTGGAACTATCTCTTTCAAACGTTTCATATTCAATGTGGTTTAAAGATTCAAAAGTTATCGACCTTGCAGACGATGTTCTTTTTATTTCTGCAAAATCCACATTTGCTAAAAATCAAATCTTGAAAAACTACTTCGACAAACTCAAATCTGCTGTCGATGATATTTTTGGCGAAAACATCGAAATCGAAATTTTAGATCCGGATGAAGAAGCAAAATATGTTGCTAAAAACAAACCTGCTGAAACAAAAGACATCGAACCTGTTAAAAATCCACTCAATCCAAAATTTACTTTCAACAATTTTGTTGTGGGCAAATCAAATCAAACAGCATATGCCGCGTCAAAAGCAGTTGCAGAAAATCCAGGAAAAACTTTCAACCCATTGTTTTTGTATGGTGGAGTTGGACTTGGAAAAACTCACCTTTTGCACGCAATCGGAAACTACATTAAACAAAACAGTCCAAAACTTGAAATAAGATATGTTACTTGCGAACAGTTTACAAACGACTATATCGAATCACTTGGCTCGACAGGTAAAAACAAAACCTATCAAGAGTTTAGAGATAAATACAGAAATTGTGACGTTTTGATGGTCGACGATATTCAGTTTATCTCAAAAAAGACAAGCACGCAAGAAGAGTTTTTCAACACCTTTAACGATCTTATTCAATATGGCAAGCAAATTATAATTGCTTCAGATCGTCACCCAAAAGAAATTCCAACACTTGAAGAAAGATTACGCTCGCGCCTGTTGCAAGGTTTGACACAAGACCTTACTCCACCCGACTTTGAAACTCGCGTTGCTATTTTAAGAAAAAAATGCCAAATCGAAAAATATTCAATAAGCGACGATGCGATTGAATACATTGCGGAAAAAATTGATTCAAACGTTCGTGAACTTGAAGGTATGCTTTCAAAAGTGTGTTTCCTTTCAAACCTAATAGGAAAAACATCGGCTGACCTTTCCGACGTTAAAGAAGCGTTCAGTGACAAGTATGAAGAAAAAAATGAAGGCGGGGCAAACACCGACCAAATCATATCAGCAGTTTGTGAATACTTTGGAATTTCGCGAGACGATATTGTCGGTAAAAAGAAAAGTAAAGAAATTGTAGAGCCAAGAATGATTGCTATATATATGATAAGCGAAATGCTTGAACTCCCACTTGTTTCAATCGGAAAAATATTCGGAGGAAGAGATCACACAACAATCATGCACTCGCGTGACAAGATATCCGACGAAATGAAAACAAACCGCAAAACACAAACGATTGTCAGCGAAATTAAAAAAATGTTGACAAGTGGATAAAAAAATGTTTTTGTAAACAAGTTATAAACATCTTTCCCACACAAACAAAAACTATATATGGTGTCACATTCGACAAAAACAAGCAAAATGTTGCACTTAAAACAAAAAAAATTAGGCTTATCCACATTTGCACATCCACTACTATTATTACTAATACTTAAATAAAAAAAACAATATATCAAAGGCGCGCGCCAAAGGAGAAAAAATTATGTTATTAAATTGTTCAGGACTTGAATTATCAGATGCTTTTTTAAGAGTAAGTAAAGCACTTTCAAACAAGCCAACAAATCCAATCTTAGAAGGAATTAAAATCTCAGCAGAAGACAACGAACTTACTTTAAGTGCAACTGATACTGACCTTTCAATTGAAAAGAAAATTAAAGCAGATATTAAAGTTGAAGGAGAAACAGTTGTTCCTGGAAAGTTTATAACCGAGTTTGTTAAAAAACTTTCAAACTCAGAAATTGAACTTGAAGTTAACGATAAAAATCAACTTCTCATTCGCTATGACGGAAACGAAAGCATCATTCAATGCTACAACGTAATTGAATATCCTGGATTTAAAAAGCTCAAAACTGACGAATGGTTTGGAATAAGTCAAAAAGATTTAAAAGCACTTATAAGCAAAACAATATTTTCAGTGGCGCTTGATGATTCAAGACCAATTTTAAAAGGAGTGCTTTTTGATATTGACCAAAAAGAAATAAGCGCAGTAGCGCTTGATGGATACAGACTTGCACGTGTTAAGAAAAAGTCAACAGCAAATGTTAAAAAGCAAATTGTTGTCCCTACCCGCTCACTCAACGAAATATCAAAACTTCTTGACGACAGCGACGATATTATCAACGTTTACATCGACTCAAATGCAATCATGATTGATACAGTCGACACAAAGATTATTTCAAGACTTTTAGAAGGTGATTTTGTAAACTACAAACAAATTATTCCAATGAACTATGAAACATTTGTAATAGTAAACAAACTTCAACTCGAAGACGCTCTTGAAAGAGTATCACTCCTTTCAAAAGTTGGACAAAACAACTTTGTAAAATTTGACATTAAAGAAGGTGCTGTTCAACTTACATCAAACTCAGAAATAGGAAATATTAAAGAAAAAATTTCGGCAGTTTTAAATGGCAAAGATGTGACAATCGCTTTTAACCCTAGATTTATTTTAGAAAGTTTAAAAGCAAGCAACGACGAATTTGTTAAACTTTGCTTAAACACATCATCAAACCCATGTGTTATTGTTCCAACAGAAGGTGACGAATTCTTGTATTTAATTCTTCCTGTAAGAATGTTTGGATAAAATAATAACAACTCAAACTAGGCCTAATTGGGTCTAGTTTTTTTTATTTAATAAGCAAAATTTAAGTTGACAAACAAAACCATTTCTTTTATACTTAGTGAGTTAAACTATTAAAAGGAGTCGACTGATGAAAAGAACATATCAACCTAAAAAAGCAAAAAGACAAAAAGTTCATGGCTTTAGAGAAAGAATGAGAACCAACGGCGGAAGAAACGTTATCAAAAGAAGACGCGCTCGCGGAAGAAAAAATCTTGCTGCGTAAGGATTAAAAAATGGATCACAGACTGAAAAAGGCGAGTCAATTTTCATACATTTATAAAAAAGGTAAACGGACATCGACTGCGCTATTTACCCTTTTTTCAGTCGACAGTAAATATGAATCTTACAAAATAGGATACTCTATTTCGAAAAAGATTGGAAAGGCAAACAAAAGAAATAAATTAAAGAGAAGGCTAAGAGAAATCATCCGCACCGAGAACTTGCCACAAAACTTTAAAAATTATGTTTTGTTAGTTCGTCCAGGTGCAGCGGAACTTGAATATGACGAGTTGAAACGTCAAATCAAAAATCTCTTTGAAAAATAAACTGACTTTAATTTAGGCATTGTTTGCCTATTTATTTAAATCAAATAGGAGGCGCACATGGCTTTATTTAATTTAATTGGCGCAGTAAGTGAGCCAAACGGCTTTTGGCCAAACATTATAAAAGCATTTGAAGGCGGCGTCGGAAGTTATATCTTAGCGATTGTGCTGATCACACTTATTATCAGAGTGATATGGGCACCTTTCGACACGATAAACAAAAAGATAAGCAAAAAAAATGCACGCTTGCAAGCCGAACTTCAACCAGAACTTGAAAAAATCAAAGCAAGATATGGAAATGATAAAAACCTACTCAGCCGCAAGACGCAAGAACTTTATAAAAAGAGTGGCGTTTCAATGGGTGGAAGTTTAGGATTTATGTTGATATTTCTCACTTTGAATTTGCTTATTTTCTTTACACTGTTTTCTGGATTAAATGCAATGGCAGATTACAAAATCAGCCAAGAATATGAAAACTTAAAAAACAACTATGCAAACGTTTTAAATCTTTCAAACCAAGAGTTTGACGCATCAAGATATGAAATGTTTGAAAACTTTGACAACATTACTTTTAAAGTTGTAGGCGAAGATTTTGTAGCATACAATGGCGAAACAGAAATAGCCCGCACAAAATATAAATCAACTTTTGAATATTCAGTTTTTGAACCAGAAGTAGACGGCGAAGGAAATCCAGTGCTTGACGCAGAAGGAAATCAAAAACAAAAAGAAACAGTTATTTCAAACGATAAAGTAATTTATGAATTAGTTTCAAAACTTATAGTTGAACAACCTTATCTTGACGCAGAAGGAAATCAAATAAAAGATAGTGAAGGAAACCCTGTCCCAAATCCTAACTTTAAAGGAAAAACTCCAATCAGCGTTGCTGGAACAGAATACAACTTAAACGACACAATTTCAGCATTTACAAACACTTATATGAAAAATGTTTATGAAAATGCTGATGAAAAATCTTCATTTTTGTGGATTGCAAACTATTGGGTTGCAGACAGCCCATTTAAACGCTCAATATTCACCTTTAATCAATTTAAAGCCGAAATTGGAGCAAACAATGTTTCAGAATATGAACAAACAATTTACAACTCATTTATGCCAAGCCTTGACAAAAATGTGGGAAGAGTAAACGGATATTTAATTCTGGCACTTCTCAGCATCGGCGTAAGTTTCCTTTCAATTTTCTTAGGAAATCTTACAAATAAAAAGAAAGGCGAAGCACCTGTTAAAAACAATAAAGTAATGATGTTTATAATGCCAGTTATCATGGGTATATTTGCAATCTTCTACAACTCAGTGTTTGCTATTTACTTGGTTGTCAGCCAAGCAATAAGCGCGGCTCTTGCTCCACTTGAAAACTTGATTATAAACAAGTGGGAAGACCATGATAAAAAGAAAAAAGACGAAAAGTTAAAATCAGTTGTAGATTACAGAAGAAAGTGATAAAATGCTTCTAAGGAGGAAAACAAAATGAAAACCAGCGTTGAAGCGACCGGAAAAAACATTGAACAAGCAATCGAAAATGCACTCTTCGAACTTAAAGCACCAAGAGAAGATGTAGATATTAAAATTTTGACAGAAGGTGGACTTTTCAAAAAGGCAAAAGTAGTTGTTACAATATCTGACGATGTTGTTGATAAATATGAAAAGAGAGAACAACTTAAAAAGCAAGAAGAAGAACCTGAAAAGCCAGTCGAAGTTAAAGAAGAAAAAGTAGAGAAAGAAACTAAGAAACAAGAAAAGAAAGCCGTAAAAGAAGAAAAGAAAGAAGAAAAAGCGGCTGAAAAAGAAGAGAAAAAACTTGTTAAAGAAGAAAAGACCGAAAACAATCGTCCCCTTGCAGTTGACTTTGTTAAAGGAATTTTAGCCGCAATGGGCAAAGACGGAGAAGTCAGCGAAATCGAAGAAGACGGCGTAATTAGAATTGAAGTCGATGGTGAAGATTTAAGTGAACTTATCGGTTATCGTGGCGAAACAATGTTTGCACTTTCTTATCTTATGACAACAATCTGCAAACGTGGAGACAAAAAACAAGTTCTTGATGTTTGTGGTTACAGACAAAAAAGAGCAGATTCGCTTAAAGCACTTGCAAACAGAATGGCAAGCAAAGTTATTAAAAGCGGAAGATATGCAAAACTTGAACCAATGGACGCAAGCGAAAGAAGAATCATTCACTTGGCACTTCAAGACAATGCAAAGGTTACAACAATGTCAAAAGGAACAGAACCTAAGAGATATGTTATGATCTTCCCTACTGAATACAAAGACTAGTTCGAAACAAAAAGGTGTGAATAAAACACCTTTTTTTGTTGAAAAAAAACAGAGGGTGTGATATTATCTTTTACGTGAATAAAACCATAGTGGCCATTTCGACACCTCTTGGCAAAGGTGCTATTTCAATAGTTAGAATGAGTGGAAGAGAAAGCCTTGCAATCGCTGCCAAAGTTTTTTCATGCAAAGGTGAAATCGAGCCACGCAAAATGATGCTCGGAAAGTTTAATTTAGGGCAGGTTTACGAACACTGTTTAATGGTTTATTTTAAAGGCCCATTTTCTTTTACGGGTGAAGATATGGTTGAATTTCAAATTCACGGTGGAGTAACAATCGCACAAGCTGTTCAACAAGTGCTTCTTGATAATGGTGCGGTTATGGCAGAGCCGGGCGAGTTTTCTAAACGCGCATTTGAAAACGGTAAAATTTCGCTTAACGAAGCTGAAACTATAGTTGAAGAAATCAACAGCGAAAGCGAAGCCGAATTAAAAAGTGTGCTTTCAACTTCAGGCAGCCGCTTGCTTGAAAAAATCAAATTGCTTCAAAGCGAACTTACAACTCTGCTTGCTGAGATTGAAGTCACAATGGACTATCCAGACGAAGACGAAAACGAAGTTGTTCGCGACAAAATATTTGAAAAGTTAAATTATGTAAACGACCAATTACTCGCACTTTTAAAGACGGCGCAAGAAGCGAGATTTGTTAAAAACGGACTGAAAATCGCGCTTGTAGGAAAAGCAAATGTCGGCAAAAGCAGCCTGTTAAACGCTTTGCTTGGCGAAAATAAAGCGATCGTTACTTCAACCGAAGGCACAACACGTGACGTAGTTGAAGGAAGTATAGACTTTAGTGGCATTCGTTTTAATTTTTATGACACTGCCGGTATCAGAGAAAGCAGTGACACGATTGAAAAAATCGGAATCGAAAAAAGTAAAAAAGCGCTTGAAGACAGCGACATAGTTTTAATGGTTTATGATGGAAGTGAAAAACTGGGCGAAAACGACCAAAACGTTAGAAACATCATAACAGACAAACCATTTATTTCTGTTATCAACAAAGTCGACAAAAGTCGCGCTATCGCAAAGCAAGAAAACGAAATTGAAGTTTCTGCGCTTAGTGGCGAAAACATTGAAAAGTTAAAGCAAAAGATTTTTGATATGACAATAAAAAATCAGATTGATTTTAATTTGCTTATCGTCACCAACGAGCGTCAGTTAAACCACCTTAAAAACGCGCAAAATCAAATCGAAGAGATTTTTAAGGTTAAAAACGAAAGTTTAGAAATATTGTCATTACTTATTAAAAAAGTATGGAACGAACTTGGCAAAATCACTGGTGAAACAGAAAACGAAGATATTATTTCAGTGATATTCGCGAAATTCTGCGTAGGAAAATAAAATGAAACAAAGTTATGAAGCGATTGTAATAGGCGCAGGTCACGCAGGCTGCGAAGCCGCCCTTGCGCTTGCTCGAAAAGGACACAGAACACTGCTGCTCACCATCAGTTTGGATGCAGTGGCTTTTTTGGCGTGCAATCCATCAATCGGCGGCACAGCAAAAGGTCAACTTGTCAGTGAAATCGACGCGTTAGGTGGAGAAATGGGAATAATTGCCGACAAGACATCGCTGCAAATTCGCATGTTAAATCGCGGTCGTGGTCCAGCAGTTCAAAGTCTACGTGCGCAGGCTGACAAAGTAGAATATCACACCGAAATGAAAAGAGTCATCGAGTCGACTCCAAACCTTTATTTAAAACAAGCCGAAGTTGTTAAAATCGAAGACAACGGTCAAACAAAACTCATCACTACAGCCGTAGGCGACGAATTTGAATCAAAAGTGGTTGTTTTTGCCACTGGCGTTTATCTTGACAGCAGAATCATTATCGGTAAATATACCGAAAGCGTTGGGCCGAACGGATTTAAAAACGCCCGCTTGCTTTCTGCGTCACTTTCAGATTTAGGATTTAAACTTTTGCGTTTTAAAACAGGAACGCCTGCCCGCGTAAACAAACGCAGTATAGATTTTTCACAACTAGAAATTCAAAAAGGCGAAGACGACATTCAAAGTTTTTCGTTTATTACAAAGAAAAAACCTAAAAATATCGCGGATTGTTATTTAACATACACAAACCCTCACACACATGAAATTATAAGAAACAACCTTGATAAAGCGCCAGCGATTTCTGGCGAAATCGTCGGAATCGGGCCACGATACTGCCCTTCTATCGAAACGAAGATTGTTCGTTTTGCCGATAAAGACAGGCATCAATTATTTTTAGAGCCCGAAGCGCTTTCAACCAACGAAGTCTACATTCAAGGTTTTTCAACTTCAATGCCAACTTATATACAAGAGCAAATGATACACTCAGTTAAGGGGCTTGAAAAAGCAGAAATAATGAGAGATTCATATGCAATCGAATATGACTGCATCGACCCACTCCAATTAAAACCATCGCTTGAAAGTAAGATTCACGACGGTATGTTTTTTGCGGGGCAAATCAACGGCACAAGCGGCTATGAAGAAGCGGCAGCGCAAGGTCTTATCGCCGGCATCAACGCAGCTTTAAAATTAGAAGATAAGCAGCCATTCATTTTATCTCGCAGTGACGCATACATTGGAGTTCTTATCGACGACATTGTCACAAAAGGAACATTAGAGCCTTATCGCATGATGACAAGCCGCGCGGAATATCGACTTTTCTTACGTCAAGACAATGCCGACTTGCGCTTGACTGAAAAAGGCAGAAATGTTGGATTGGTTGATGATGAGCGTTACAAAATTTTTACGCGCAAGAAAAAACAATTACAAAAAGCAACTGAAATTTTATCTCAAAAAATTAAATTAGATGATAAATTGATAAATTATTTTGAAAAACATGGTGAAAATCCACCAAAAAATTCAATTTCTGTTAAAGAAATTATTAAAAGAAGTAATTTAGATGCTTTCAATTTAAATGACGAATATCATATTTTTGATAAGTTTTCTCATGAAGTCATCAATGAGTTAAATCTCATAACCAAATATGAAGGCTACTTAAAACAACAAGAAGAAGACATTGAAAAACTGAAAAAGATGGAAAGTCAACTTATACCAGAAGATTTTCCATATGAAAAACAAAAAGGCTTAAAAATCGAAACCATTCAAAAGTTAGAGAAAGTAAAACCTTTAAATTTAGGACAGGCGTCGCGCGTTTCTGGTGTTTCCCCTGCTGATATTGCGGTTTTGGGCGTGCTCATCAAAAAATATAAGGAGAACAACAAATGAAAAAAGAACGAATCTCCGAAATTTTTCAACAAGAAGGATTTAATATAACCGACAAGCAGGTGCAGCAGTTTGAAGAATATTACAACTTTTTGGTCGAAGAAAACGAAAAATATAATCTCACAGCAATCACCGATTTTGAAGATGTTGTTTACAAACATTTTATAGATTGCGGCGTTGGTATAAATTTCTTTGAAGGGAAAGTATTAGATATAGGTTCTGGCGCAGGCTTCCCAGGAATCGTTCTTGCAATCCTAAATGACAAATTACAAATAACCCTTGTCGACAGTTTGAATAAACGCGTAAACTTTTTAAATCAACTTATAGAAAAGTTGCAACTCAAAAATGTTAAAGCGATTCATGCGCGAGCTGAAGAGTTTAAGGAAAAAGAAAGTTTTGATCGTGTCACTGCTCGTGCAGTTGCCAACCTTTCAACTTTGTCAGAATATTTGCTTCCATTCGTAAAAATGAACGGGAAAGCGATTATTTATAAGGGCGCAGACTTTTTTGAAGAAGTTGAATCGGCACAAAATGCCATAAGTGAACTCGGTTGCCAAATCGAAGAGATAAAACGTTATCGCTATCTTGACAACACAAGATCGATTATTGTTTTAAGAAAAATTAAACATACACCATCAAAATATCCACGTTCTGGAAATCTACCAAGAAAAAATCCTTTATAATTTTATTTAAAAACTTTCATTTTATTGAAAATTATGTTATATTTAATCAAATATTACAGCAAAAGAGGTAAAAATGGGCAAAATTATTTCATTTACTAATCAAAAAGGCGGAGTTGGTAAAACAACAACTTGTGTAAACTTATCCGCATATCTTGCCGCTATGGGGCAAAAAGTGCTTATACTTGACTTGGACCCTCAGGGCAATGCTACGAGTGGCGTAGGCGTCGAAAAACATAAAGGCTTAAAAACCATTTATGATCTAATAGATGGCGAAAGCCCTATCGATGAAGTGATCATTCAAACACAAATTGATGGTTTGGACATTATTCCATCTACAGTAGACCTTGCAGCAGCAGAAATTTCTTTAGTTTCACTTTCAAATCGTGAAAAGATTATAAAAGAAATCTTAGGCAACGTCAAAGAATACTATGATTTTATCATGATTGACTGTCAACCATCACTTGGATTACTCACAGTAAATGCTTTGACAGCATCTGACAGTGTGATAATCCCTATGCAATGCGAATTTTACTCATTGGATGGTATTACACAACTTATGAATACTTTGCGTCTTGTAAAACTACACTTAAACCCTACACTTGACGTCGAAGGTGTTGTTAGAACAATGAAAGATAATCGTTCAAACCTTATCAACCAAGTAAGTCAAGAAATAATTAAATTCTTTAAAAGTAAAGTTTTCGACACTTACATTCCAAGAAACATTAGACTCGCCGAAGCACCAAGCCACGGTATGCCAATTATACTTTATGATCCATCTTCTAAGGGCGCAGAAGCGTATTTGTCACTTGCAGAAGAGTTTTTGAACAGAAATAAGATCAAATATAAAAGCATCAACAAACACACAAAAATCAAATTAAGGGAGGGTATTAAGAATGATTAAAAAAGGACTTGGAAGAGGACTTGAAAGTTTGTTTGCTATGTATGATGAAGAAGTTGAACAATCAACACCATCAGAAGTAAAAAAGGCAACATCAAAAGAAATTGATTCAGTAGAGCTTGACAAGATATTCCCTAACCCAAATCAGCCTAGAAAAAACTTTGACGAAGAAGGTTTAAAAGAGCTTGCTTCATCAATTAAAGTTCACGGTATTATCCAACCACTTGTATTAAATGACAATGGAGACGGAACATATCTTATCATCGCCGGTGAAAGAAGATTCCGTGCTGCCAAAATCGCAGGATTAAAATCAGTTCCTGTTATTATTAAAAATTACACAGACAAACAAATCAAAGAAATCTCAATCATTGAAAACTTACAAAGAGAAGATCTCAATCCAATCGAAGCCGCAAGAGCAATCAAACAACTTATGGAAGAATACAAGTTGACGCAAGAAGCAGTTTCAGAAAGAATCGGCAAAAGCAGATCAAATATTGCCAATACATTACGTTTACTATCACTTTATCCTGAAGTATTGGACATGATTGAAAAAGGAACACTTTCTGCTGGTCATGCTAGAGCATTAGTCGTTGTAGACAATCATCTAGATCAAATCAAACTTGCAAACCAAGCTGTTAAAGATAAATGGAACGTTCGTGACCTTGAAAGAGCTGTAAAGAGATTAAATCATCCAGATTCTAAAACAAGACCAAAAGCTGAACAGTCTCTCGAACTTAAAGATTTAATCGTATCTATGCAAAGAGTAATGGGAACGAAAGTATCTGCTATTGGAAACGATAATAAAGGAAGAATCTATATTGATTATTACTCAAGAGATGATTTAGATAGAATAGCAGATATGATGACACTTCTTTCTAAAAATAAATAACTAAGTTTTAAATAAAAAATGTTTCACATGAAACATTTTCAATATTCTTTGTAAAGAAAATACCTAAAATTGACAAAAACCAGTAGAGTGCAGTCAAAAAAAAGGTTAAAAATCGTTTGACACCGAGAATGCTTTATGGTAATATTATTATATAAACAAGGAGGAAAATATGAACATAAAAGGAACAAAAACAGAAAAGAACTTAATGGAAGCTTTTGCTGGGGAAAGCCAAGCAAGAAACAAATACACATTTTATTCTTCAAAAGCAAAGAAAGAAGGATATGAACAAATTGCAGCAATATTTGATGAAACAGCTGGGAATGAAAAGGAACATGCAAAATTGTGGTTTAAATATTTGCATAACGGCGAAGTTCCATCAACACTTGAAAATTTGATTGATGCTGCCGCAGGTGAACACGGAGAATGGACATCTATGTATGAAAGAATGGCAAAAGAAGCAAAAGAAGAAGGCTTTGACGAACTTGCCGCTAAGTTTTTAGGTGTTGCTGCTATTGAAAAAAGACACGAAGAGAGATATTTAAAACTCGCGCAATTAGTAAAAGAAGGAAAAGTCTTTAAAAAGACATCTAAAAAGGTTTGGATTTGCAGAAACTGCGGACATGTATATGTTGGCGACGAAGCCCCAAAAGTTTGTCCTGTATGTAATCATCCACAAGCATATTTTGAACTTCACGTTGAAGAATTTTAATATTTCTGGTGTGAAATGTGGTATAGTATTGTAATATCAGCATTGTTGGTTATCTGTCTGGTGTTATATTTTGTCTTTAGCCGTAAATTGAAAATGCCAACTGTGGCAACGGAAATTATGACATCTAAATACAATAAAAGGTTAAACAAGCTTGAAAGATTTTGTAAATCAAATAAATTACAATTTGATAAAGCAAAATACTTAGGTCAGACGATTGAAAGCGAATTGACTAATGAGAATTTAATCAGTAATATTCAAACAATTCAAAATATTGCCTTCAACTTTGAAAAAATTGAAGATGTCTTTATATCTTCCAAAAAAGAAGACGCGCAAAATAAAATCAACAGTTTAAAACAAATTGCGCCTTTAAAAATATTTGCAGGTGAGTTAAAATGGGACGAAACAGTTGTTGGTTTATTTGATACATTTAATGCAGATCAAACTAAGTTAAATTTTGAATTTCAAAAATATTTAGGTTCACAAAATTTCATTAAGAATGGAGAGCAAAAATTATTCTTCTTGTCAGAAGATAAATTATTGATCGTTGATGAAAGAAATATATTTGAAAGCAAGATTGTTGATTACAACCTTGAAGTAAGACAAATTGAAAATAGCGAAAACAGCGATACAGCAAAAGTTTTCAACTTAAAATTATCATCTGGCAGCGATATTATTTTTAATAAAGAAGTTTTAGCCGATAAAGAATCGGTTTGCCATTATTTGACAAACAACAAATACTATAAAAAATAAAGGGAAATTTTTCTCTTTATTTTTTTGATAACAACTATAATGAATTTACGAAAAATTATAAAAAAATATAAAGAATAACAAAATTTACGCCATTTTAACTAAAATTTATGTGTTTTAAGCCGTAAAAATGTTGGTTATTTAAAAGCAACAACAATTTTTGCTTCGATTTCAATATTTCCGCTTTTAACAGTTTCGGCATTTTTTGCGTAAGCATCTATACTGCGATATGGCATACAGGTGTAAAAGTTCTCTTCCGTGATCTTATCGATAGTAAGTTTGGCAGAGGTAAAACTTGCGGCTTTTTGTTTAGCATCTTCAAGTGCAAGTTTTAGTGCTTTTTGATAGCAATTTGATATATTAGAGCAATCAAATTGAATATTATCTAATCTATTTGCTCCAAGTTCGGTTAATTCTGTTATTTGACTGCCGATATTTTCTAAATCAGTCGTTTTATATTCGATTGTATTGCTGATGTGATATTTTTGATATTTTTCGCTTGTTGTATAATTTCCGCTTTGATAAACCGAATAATATTTTGTGATTATATCATTTTCTTTGATGTTTTTTGATTTTAAATAATCAATTATTGCGATTATGTTGTCATTATTTTCTTTTATTGCAGTTTGGAGATTGGAATTCACAGTTTCGACGCCGATAGAAATATAGGCGATGTCAGGTTTTACTGTAACTTTTCCGCAACCAAAAACTATGATTTTTGCTGCTGGCACGTCATTGGCGTTTGAATCATATTTTACATTGCTATCAGTTGTGTTTTCAGATTGGTTTGTGTCATCATTTGCATCAAAATTTTCTTCTGCATCGTCATTTTCGTCAGCTTCTGGCTGATTTTGAGTGTAGTTTTCATCCAAAATTTGTATTTCTTCTATTACAGGCGGCTCTTCACTGAAACACTTTGCCGATATTAACTTTGTAGATGTAACTGTTGTGAAAGATAAAATAGCCAAAGTAAATAAAAATAATTTTAAAATAATTTTTTTCATAATTTTCTCCTTTTACATTTTTTAATTTGATTAAAAGAAAAAAATATATTCAAAAAATATTTTTTAACACGATGATTAAAGGGAGATAAATATTTTAAAAAATCAACAATTTTAATTTTTTTGCGATTTTTTAGCATTTTTTGTCAATTTTTTTATTAAAAATTGCGAAATTATTAAAATTTTCATCAAATCTTGACGAAATTGTAAAAATGTTATACAATTGAATAAGGAGAGAAAAATGAAGGAAGGAAGACTTTGGCTTACACCAGAAAAAGAAAGTAAAGAATTTGAGTGCGACGACCAATATTTTTCTAGTAAACTTGAAATCGTTAAGATTAACAAGGCTATTGTTGATAAAATTAAAGCGAAGGATGAATTGACGGCACAAGAAATTAACAGATGTGCTCTTATTCGTGCGGCTATCAGTTCCACAATGCTTGATAATCCTAAAGCCCGAAATGAAATGCCACCATATGAAGATGAATTTAGCGTTCAAAACAAAGCATTGATTCAAGGGTATATTGAAGCGCAAGAAGAGTTGTTTTATTATTTAGATGCGAAAGATATATTTGGAAATTTCAAAGATAGATTTTTGGACCACAATTTGCTACCGTTTATTCATCAAAAACTGATGAAAAACAACGATGATCTTTCTACAAAAGAAAAATTTGGATTTAGAGATGAAAAATCAGGACTAATTCAACTTAGCTTTTTCGAACCTACAAATGCAAAAGACATCACAAAATCTTTGGGAGAAATGTTTGTTAAATATGTAAATTGTGACATTGATTGGAACGATATAAATGCTGATAGACCAATTAATTTTGCCAACATAGCAAAAGCACACGCTCAATTCGTGAGAATTCAACCATTTACTGACGGCAACAAACGAATGGCATTTATATTAACAAATGGAATGTTAAAACTTCAAGGATTGTCACCGATTTCGATTTGTGAGACAGAAGAAGAAAGCAAAGCATACATGGCTGCTTTAAAAGAGGCAATTGTAAATAGAAATGTGACTTCGCTTGCTGAAATTTTTGTCGATAGAGAAATAAGTCAGCAAAGGCTTGCAATAAACGAAGCGACGGTTTCAGCAGCGGAAAAACAAATTTTTAACGAAAAGAGCAAAATTGTAAAAGACGACAATACCACTTGGAATTTGTAAATTATGATTTATGGAGTGATAGTAAAAAAAACCTGCAAAACTGCAGGTTTTTTGTTGATATTAGGAAATCTTAAACATCGCTATTGGAAATTAAGAAATTTAAATACAAGTTGTTGAATATAGGGTTGTAAAATATGCAAAAAGGTATAAAAAGAGTGTAAATTTTATAGAATATTTTTTATTTAATAATAATGTCATCAATGGTTGGATTAAGCTTTTTATTCAAAAATTTACCAATGCCATTTTGTGGAAAAGAAAGATCTAAAAAGGCATTGATTTGGGCTTGTTGTGTTTTATTTGGGTTCTCAATCAAGGCTACGTTTTCAACATAATATTCGCCAGCGCGAAAGATATCGCTTACATGTTTGATTCTTATAAAATCTTCGACATTAAGAACTGAACGACCATTTTTTAAATTTACAATTTGTTCTTGTAAAAAAGGGTCTTTTAATACTTCTTTTACCAAAATGAAAGTTGATTTACCTTTTACTTTTGCTAAAACTACATTTTTGCCATTTTTAAGAGAACGAAATTCTTCGATTAATCCTTTGCCCTTTACGCATGTGCTGAAACGAACATCTCCTGTATAGAATTCAATTTTATTTTTTGTGATCATGATTTTCTCCTTGTTTACTTTGATATTTTAAAGGTTTCTTTACAAAAAGTCAATAGTTATTTTATATATAATATATAAATATTTTTGTCGAAATTTTATGGCTGACAAAAAAAAGAAAATACACTCTTTTTAGAAAAGTTTTATGTGGACAACTCATTTTTTAGGGAGCCAAAAAGGTGGCGGTTATTTATTAAAATAGAACTGTCATCGTTGTTTTTATGGGAGTTTAGAGAATAGTCAAAATTTTACTAAAAATACAATATATATTATTTTTTAAAATCGCTTGACACAATATATTGTGGTGTGGTAGATTGTGTTTAGCATCAAAAATAATCACAAAAGGAGAAAAAATATGGACAAGATTATTAAGAGAGATGGACGTATCGTTGACTGGGATATTTCCAAAATTGAAAATGCTATTGTAAAGGCGATGATGTCACTTGGAGAAGGTGATGTTCGTGATGCAAGAAAACTTGCTAAGATTACGGAATTGGAAATTACCGAAAAATACGACGGGAAACTTCCTTCAGTGGAGGATGTTCAAGACACTGTTGAACGTGTTTTGATGAAAAACGGATACGAAAACGTTGCTAAATGCTATATTTTGTATCGCAAGAGTCATGAGAAAATCAGAAATGCTTCTGAAACACTTATGGATTATAAAAACACAATCGACAAATACCTTAAATTAGCTGATTGGAGAGTTAAAGAAAACTCAACTGTTACATATTCAGTCGGCGGACTTATCTTGTCAAACTCTGGCGCTATGACGGCGAATTACTGGCTGAGCGAAGTATACGACAAAGAAATTGCCGACGCTCACAAGAACTGCGATATCCACCTGCACGATCTTTCAATGTTGACAGGTTATTGCGCTGGTTGGTCGCTTAAACAACTTATTAAAGAAGGCCTTGGCGGCATTCCTGGCAAAATTACATCATCTCCTGCTTCGCACCTTTCGACTCTTTGCAACCAAATGGTCAACTTCTTAGGAATTATGCAAAATGAATGGGCGGGAGCACAAGCGTTCTCTTCGTTTGACACATATCTTGCTCCTTTTGTTAAGATAGATAACCTTACATATAAAGAAGTTAAACAATGCATTCAATCATTCATTTATGGTGTGAACACTCCTTCACGTTGGGGAACACAAGCGCCTTTCACAAACATTACGCTTGACTGGGTTGTTCCAAATGATTTAGCAGAACTACCTGCAATCGTTGGCGGGAAAGAGCAAAACTTTAAATATAAAGACTGCAAAAAAGAAATGGATATGGTCAACAAGGCCTTTATTGAAATCATGATTGAAGGTGACGCAAATGGTCGCGGATTCCAATATCCTATTCCAACATATTCAATCACAAAGAACTTTGACTGGTCAGAAACGGAAAACAATAAACTGTTGTTTGAAATGACAACCAAATATGGAACTCCATATTTCTCAAACTATATCAACAGCGATATGGAACCAAGTGATGTTCGCAGCATGTGTTGCCGTTTGAGACTTGATTTGAGAGAGCTGCGTAAGAAATCAGGCGGATATTTTGGTAGCGGTGAAAGCACAGGTTCTATCGGCGTTGTAACCATCAATATGCCTAAAATTGCATATCTTTCAAAGGACGAAGATGAATTTTTTGATAGACTTAACAGAGTGATGGATATCTCTGCGCGTTCACTTAAAATGAAGCGTGACACAATCACAAAATTGCTTGAAGCAGGACTTTATCCTTACACAAAACGTTATCTCGGAACATTCAACAATCATTTCTCGACGATTGGCCTTGTAGGAATGAATGAAGCATGTTTAAATGCTAAATGGATTAGAGCCGACATGACAAGAAAAGAAGCACAAGAATTTACTAAAAAAGTGCTCAATCACATGAGAAATCGCCTTTCAGATTATCAAGAAACGTATGGGGACCTTTATAACTTGGAAGCAACTCCAGCCGAAAGCACATCTTATCGTTTGGCTAAGCATGATAAGGAAAGATTCCCTGACATCATCACTGCAAACGAAGGTAAAACTCCATATTATACAAACAGTTCGCATTTGCCAGTTGGCTTTACTGCTGATATTTTTGAAGCGCTTGATATTCAAGATGAACTTCAAACTCTTTACACTTCGGGAACAGTTTTCCATGCTTTCTTGGGACAAAAACTCGACAACTGGAAGACAACTGCAAACCTTGTTAGAAAGATTGCTGAAAATTATAGATTGCCTTATTACACAATCAGCCCTACTTATTCAATTTGCCGCAATCACGGATATATTTCTGGCGAAGTTTATGAATGCCCAGAATGCGGAGAAAAGACAGAAGTTTACAGTAGAATTACCGGATATTATCGCCCTGTTCAAAACTGGAACGATGGCAAGAGCCAAGAATTTAAAGACCGTGTAACGTATGATATTTCACACTCAGTTTTAAAGAAAAAAGAAGGCTGCTGCGAAGAAAAACACGAATGCTGCTGCCATGAAAAAGCGGGGAATGATATTTTGCTTTTCACAACAAAAACTTGTCCTAACTGCAAAATGGCAAAGAGATTGCTTGATGCTGCTGGGGTTAAATATGTTGCGATTGACGCAGAAGACGAAAGAGACCTAACAAATAAATACGGCGTTAAAAAAGCGCCTACAATGCTTGTTCCAAATGGCGTAGACTTTGATAGATATGACAACGCAAGCGAAATAAACAGATATATTGAAGGACTTAAAAAATAATGACTGATGTTTTAGTTATCGGGGCGGGAGCTGCGGGAATGACCGCGGCTCTGTATGCTCTTCGAAATGGCAAAAGTGTAACAGTGCTTGAAAAAAATAACATTGGCGGGCAAATCTCAGAGTCGCCAAGAGTTGAAAATTTTCCAACTATTAAAACCATTACAGGTGCCGACTTTGCAGACAGACTTTTTGAACAAATAACCGAACGCGGTGCTGAATTCAAATTTGGCAAAGTTGAAAAAGTTGAAAAAATTGACGACGTTTTTTATGTAACAACAGAGTTTGATACTCTTCAAGCAAAAAGTGTTGTGATTGCGTGCGGAGTTGAACATAGAAAATTGCACCTCGAAAAAGAAGACGAATTTGTTGGGCACGGAATAAGTTTTTGTGCGCTTTGCGACGGCGCGTTTTATACAAATGAAAACGTTGTGCTGATAGGTGACGGAAACACCGCTTTGCAATATGCGTTGCTGCTTTCGTCATACTGCAAAAGCGTGAATGTGGTGACGATGTTTGATAGATTTTTCGGAGATGAAGCGCTCATTTGTGCGCTTGAAAAAAAAGAAAACATTGTTGTTACGCACAACGCTCAACTTGTTAAACTTTTAGGTCAAAATGAATTGGAAGGTTTGGTGTTTAAAAGAACGAATGGCGAAGAATTTGACATTGCCACAAAGGGATTGTTTGTGGCAATTGGACAAGTTCCGAACAACAAAGTTTTTGAAAATCTGGTCGACTTAAAAAATGGATATTTTGTATGCGACGAAAACATGGCTACAAAAACGGCGGGTGTGTTTGTTGCGGGCGATTGCCGTGATAAAAAAGTGCGACAACTAACTACGGCGTGCTCAGACGGAGCGATAGCGGCAACAAGTGCATGCAATTATTTGCAAACAATATAAAAGCTTGGAATAAAAAAGAGAGAACTTAATGGCTAAGATAATTGAAACTAGCGGAATAATTTATAAGACTAAATCAACTTAACTTGATTTAGTCTTTTTTATAGATTTAATTCTTGACTATATTTGTAACAAATTTTATGGTATAATGTAACTATATTTTAAGGAGATTAAAATGACAAAATATACTAGAGAAATGTTTGTTAGAGATGGGTTTGATAAATATATTACAAACGAATGGGATATTGTTACAACTGCCTCTATTTTTAAGGAAGAATTTAAACCTGATGAAGCTGAAAAAGAAGTCATATTAGGATATGCAAATGCTTTAAATTGTATAGCAGATTCATTATTAAAACAAAATCATTCGCCTGTAGTAATCATGGCACTCCGAACTAATTCTTTAACAATTCCATTTATATTTCTTGCAAGACATACAGTTGAACTTACTTTGAAATATATCTGCAGATTATTGAATATTGAATACAAACCAAGACATGGTTTAATTACATTATGGGATAAAATCGTTGAAAAATTTAATGAATACGATTGTATACAAAATGATAATTTAGATGATATTAGGATTTTTATATGTGCGTTGGAAGAGCTCGATTGTGATGGCTCCCATTCAAGATATTCAAAAGATAACAAAGGAAACTTATATAATGATAAACCCAAATTTATAAATGTTAAAAATATAAACAATTTTATTCAAAACTTATTTATTAAACTAGTAAATTCCATTAAGGTAGTTAAAAACAAATAAGAAGTATTATACGAGATAAAATATTTCATAAATCAAATATTTTGTTGTAATTTTCTAATATTTATAGTATAATACATTTATAAATAAATTAAGAGGTGTAGTATGAGCATTTCATATAACAAATTATGGAAAAAACTTATTGATAATGGTATGACAAAGACAGAATTAAGATTAAAAGCAGATATAGGAACATCAACACTTGCTAAACTTGGAAAAAATGAACAAGTAAGTATGGATGTTCTTTTGCGTATTTGCAAAACCCTTGATTGTGATATTGCAGATATTATGGAATTAACAAAGGAGTCTAAAAATGTGTAAAGGAATTACTAAACCATTTTTGAAATGGGCTGGCGGTAAAGGACAACTTATAAATACATTTGATGAAATGTTTCCAAATGAGCTTAAAGAAGGTAAAATAAAAACATATATTGAGCCTTTTGTTGGTGGTGGTGCAGTCCTTTTCCATGTTTTACAAAATTACGACATTGAAAAAGCCTACATAAATGATATAAATAAAGAACTTATAAATTGTTATCGTTGCATAAAAGCGGATGTAAATGAAGTTATAAAGCAACTTGAAGTTCTTGAAAAAGAATATTTATCTTGTGATGATAGGACAAATTATTTTTATAATGTTCGGGACAGATATAACTCAATTCATTTAAATGGACATTACGATTTCGAAAAGTGTGCCGATTTCATATTCCTAAACCACACATGTTTTAATGGACTTTATAGAGTAAATAAAAGTGGCAAATTTAATGTGCCGCATGGCAAATATAAAAATCCTTTGATTTGTGATAAAGACAATTTATTGCTTTGCTCAAAATTGTTGCAAAAAGTTGAGATTAGTTTTGGTAGTTATGAGCAAGTATTAAGCAATGCAGATAAAAACACTTTCGTTTATTTTGACCCACCTTATCGCCCACTTGTTGAGAATAATTCATTTGTCAGTTATGATAAATCTGGTTTTGACGATAGTGACCAAATCAAACTTGCTGAAAATTTTAAAGATTTAGATAAAAAAGATTGTTTGCTTATGCTTTCAAATTCCGACCCTAAAAACACAAATGAAAATGATAACTTTTTTGATGACCTATATAACGGTTTTGCAATTGAAAGAGTTTATGCTAAACGAATGATAAATTGCCAAGCAAGTAAGCGTGGAGATATAACAGAAATTGTTGTTATGAATTATAAAAGGAGAAAATAATGAAGAAAATTGAATTTTACGAAAAATTAGATAAAATTAGTATTGAAAACAAGGATAAATTGATTAAGGAATACCTATTTGAAAAAGAGAAAAATGAAAATTTTGATCAGTCAAATAAAGGGAAACCATGGACTGATGATGAATTAAAAGTGGTTTTATCATTTGCTCCAACAAAAGAAAATTGTCTTTTATTAGCAAAAGCATTCAAAAGAGGATATGGTAGTATTGAACAAATATTTAGATGGGCGACTACAGATATGAAAACTATAAACAATTCAGAAAGAAAAGATGATTCATTTGTTCTTCAAGTAAAAAAGATATATAAAGAAATGGGTTGGAGGGCTTAATGAAAAGAAATTTTAAAGAATGGTTCAATACTTTTACTGATAGCATTGCGACTTATGAATACTATACAGATTTTAATACTGTCTATAAAAATATAGATAAAATAAAAGTCGAATTAAATATAATGAATTCACTTGTAGGGTCTAAAAATATTGAAAAAGATTTTGACAACCTATTCAAGAGATATCCAGAAATTAGAAAATGTTTACCACTTTTAATTGCTGTTAGAGAAAAAGAAATTAAAGTTGTTGATGATGGCGAAAAATTAAGATACAACTTTACAAATATTGATGATGTTGTCCTTTTAAAAAAGTTTATGAGAAAAACTGGTTTGTTTGACTTAATCTCAAATCATTTAGTAAACAATCTTGTAGATTATGCTACTGGTGTTGAAGTAGGTCTTGGCTCTAATGGAAGAAAAAATCGTGGCGGACATCTTATGGAAGATGTTCTACAAGGTTTTATCGACAAAGAAGGTTTTGTTCTGAATAAAACTTATTTTAAAGAAATGTACTTAAAAGACATTGAAAACAAATGGAACATTAATTTATCTTCTTTGTCCAATCTTGGCAAAGTTGCAAAAAGATTTGATTATGTTGTAAAAACTGATAATTGTATTTATGCTTTTGAAACAAACTTTTACTCTAGTTCAGGTTCAAAACTTAACGAAACCGCAAGAAGTTACAAAATGATTGCAGAAGAAAGCAAAAATATTAAAGGGTTTGCTTTTGTTTGGGTTACTGATGGTTTAGGTTGGGTTGATGCTAGAAACAACCTTGAAGAAACTTTTGATGTAATGGACAACATTTATAACATTAAAGATTTATCTAATGGCAAGCTGAAGGAAATTTTAAAATAGATGGAAGAAAAATTTGAATTAGAAACTAACACTGTTTGGTCGTTCCCTAATCGTGGCAAATGGGCAACTCATGATGCAAAATATCGTGGAAACTTTTCGCCTTATGTTGCTAAAAATATTATTTTGAGATATTCAAAACCAAACGATTTGGTACTCGACCAATTTATTGGTGGTGGAACAACACTAATTGAGTGTAAGCTAAATTGTCGTAATGGAATCGGTGTTGATATTAATCCAAACGCTGTTGAAATCACAAAGCATAAACTTGATTTTAATTGCGAATTTAACAATGAAATAAAAGTTGAACTTGGTAATGCTTGTGATTTGAAAAATATTCAAAATGAAAGTGTTGATTTAATTTGCACCCACCCACCTTATGCAGATATAATAAAATACAGCGAAGATATTGATGAAGATTTATCTCATCTGAGATATAAAGACTTTCTTGTGGCAATTGAAAAAGTTGCTAGCGAGTGTTATAGAGTTTTAAAGAAAAATAAATTTTGTGCAATTGTTATGGGCGACACTCGCAAAAATGGGATGGTTCAACCGCTTGGTTTTGAAGTTATGCAGAGATTTATAAATGCAGGTTTCAAGCAAAAAGAAATTATCATAAAAGAACAACACAATTGCAAAGCAACAGGTTTTTGGAAAACGAATAGTGAAAAATATAACTTTTTACTATTAGCACATGAGTATATATTTGTATTTAAGAAATAGTATTTATTTTAAAATGTTGAATGAAGGATTGAAGATGAAAAAAGAAAAATTAAAGCCTTTACTAAAGTATCCTGGAGGAAAAACTTCAGAATTAGGTGTTATTAATGAAAATTTACCCTCTAATATTAATAATTATATTGAGCCTTTTGTCGGTGGGGGTGCAGTCTATTTCGATTTAGATAATAAGAATAATTTTATCAATGATAAATCTGAAGAACTAATTTTATTATATAAATATATAAAAGATAATAATCCTACTTTTTATAATGAGCTTGACATTATAATATCTAATTGGAATAAACTCAAAGAATTAGCAAATAATGATCGAATAATAAATTTATATATTAAATATAGAAATGATGATAAATTTGATATGCATCAAGAATTGAGAGATATTATAAACATTGGTATAGAGAAAGCTCCTATGTTTACATTGAGAAAAAGTATTAAATTCGAAAGTTTCCTAGTAGATTGTCTATATCAAAAATTTAGTTTAATAAAAAGAAATGAAATTAAGAAAAAAGAATTATTAGAACATAGTCCATTGATAGATAATATAGAAGCAGGAATAAAAGCGGCATACTATACATATTTAAGGGATGTATATAATAAACCAAGTGAATATAATAAATTATCAAAACCAAGAAAAGTCGCTATATATTTATTTATACGGGAGTATTGCTACTCTTCAATGTTTAGATTTAATAAAAATGGTGGATTTAATGTGCCATACGGAGGAGTTTCGTATAATAAAAAAACTTTAGAAACAAAAATTACATATTATAAGACAAAAGAAGTTAAAAACATTTTAAAGCATACTCAATTATATAATGAAGATTTTTATAGTTTTTTAAATAAAATTAAGATAGATAAGAATGACTTTATGTTTTTAGATCCTCCTTATGATACAACTTTTAGTGAATATGATAGAAATTCATTTGGGATGGAAGATCAAAAAAGATTGGCAAATTATTTAATCAATGAATGTCCATGTAGATTCATGTTAATTATAAAGAAAACTGATTTTATAGAGAGCTTATATATTAATCAGGGGTTAAAAATATTAGAACAGGATAAAACTTATTTTGTTAGTTTTAAAAATAGAAACAAAAAAGATGTCACACATTTGATCATTATGAATTATTAAAGGAGTTAAATTATATGGCAATAACAGAAAAAGAATTAATTATTCCAGCACTTAGATTGATTGCTGAACAAACAAAAGGATTATCAACAACAGAATTGATACAGTTATTAAGGCAAGAGTTGAAACCTTCAGATAAGGATTTAGAAATATTAAAAGGACGAAACGATGATGTCTTTTCTCAAAAAGTAAGAAATTTAATTTCGCATAAAAGCATAGAAAAATATGTTGAAATCACAGATGGGAAAATGAAGATTAACGATAATGGCTTAAGTTATTTATCGTCACAAATTGACAAAAATATTGATGAATATTCTGCTGACATTGAAAACAATGATGATTTTAGGGAAGAAAATACAGATTGTGAATTTAATTTCAAAATGGCAGAACCGGACAATATATATTTATCTGTTTCCGATTTAAAAAGAAAATATGACCGTGCTGTAAACGGGAATTTGGAAAATGCATTGATATTAAGTCCTTATTATCAAAGATATGATGGCATATGGAGTTTAAAAGACAAAAGTCTATTTATTGAAAGCATTATATTAAACATTCCTATACCTAGTATTTACTTATCAGAAGATAGTAAAGGGAATTTAATAGTGATTGATGGCAGGCAGAGACTTTCAACATTGTTTGAATTTATGGATGAGAAAAAAGGATTCAAATTGCAGGGACTATCTATTTTAAGAGAATTAAATGGTTATAAGTTTAGTAAATTACTTGGTGATAAAGAAAAATTTAGGTCAAAAATAGAAGATAGAAGTTTGCATATAGCTAAGTTAAGGTATGGGACTGATGAAACATTTATTATTGAAACATTTGAGAGAGTTAATACAAAAGGTGCAAAACTGAATGCTCAAGAAATTAGAAATGCTATTCATCATGGCAAATCTACAGATTTATTAAATGATATTTCAGATTATTATTGTGGTGAAAATAGAATTATTGACAAAAAAAGGATGAAAGATAAATATATAGTCCTTAGATATTTTGCAATGCAATTTTTCTATAATTCCATATGTGAGAATAAGAATGTTGATTTCAAATCAATTTCTGACTACTTATCAAAAATTATGATTAAAATAAATTCTTTTAATAATGAAGATATTGAAGAACTAAGAAAAAATTTTATAATAATTTATGATAGAGCAAAAAGCATATTTAAAGAAAAAGCTTTTAGATTAGATGAAAAATTACCAATAAATATGATTTTATTTGAAATGACATTAATTATTGTGAATGAATTAAAAAATAAAACAGATAAAGAAATAATCGATACTTTTAATAGCTATTTGGATTGGAATGCTGTTGATAATTTAGATAGGGAAACATCTTTTGAAAAAAACATTAAATATCATAGAGATTCAAAAGAGAATATACAAGATAGGTTATTGTTTATTAAAAAAATAATGAGAGATTAAAGAGATTAATATGATTAATGAACTTAAGATAAAAAATTTCAAATCTATAGATAAATTAAATATTAAATTTAAAAAACTAAATATACTTTGTGGTGAAAATGCTAGTGGTAAAACAAGTATTATCCATTCTATATTGTTGTGTTCTCAAAACAATAAAAACAGCAAAAATGTTGATGGAAACATAATAAAAATTGGTGAATATGAAGAGTTAAAAAATGTAAATAAAAATAGTGAAATAATCATTATTATTAAAGATAAAAGTAAATATAAATCAATAATATATAAGAGAAACGAGAATTCGAATTTAAATCAAAAAAATATATTGTTAGTCGATTCATCGGATGATAACAATTTTCAATTTGAACATTCGATATTTTATTTGAGTTCAAACCGTATAGGAGTAATGGACACATATGCTAAAGGAAATTTTTTATTTGGTATCAATGGAGCTGAAACTATTTCTTTTTTGTTTAATCATCAAGAGGATTTGATGAGTAATGAATACATGCAATTGTTTAACAAAACATTTCATAACTCAAAAGTATCAGAAAATAGAAAATTTATAGAACATGTACGATACTGGATGGAAGAAATCACATCAGAAAACATTTCAATATCTTCAATCAACAAAACTAATCAATACATTCTTTCTTTCGGAGAAAATCAAGTCAGACCTATTAATACAGGCTCAGGATATAGTTTTTTACTGCCAATCATTATAGCGTGTTTGGGTGTAATCCTTATAAATATTGTAATGCCTACTATAATAATTGAAAATCCAGAAATATTTTTACATCCAGAAGCTCAACAAAAATTAATGAGGTTTTTTAGTTTCTGCAAAAATTTTTGTCAAATAATTATAGAAACACATAGTGAATATATAATAAAAAGTACTATTGAAAGCAGTAAAATGGATACAAACGTTTATGTGTCTCAGAAGGATGCAAATGGATATACAATATTATCAAAATATAGGGGAAAAGACTTTAAAACGAATTCATATTTAGAAATTCTTTATAAGTCTTTCGGAATTATTACTCCAGAATTTCATATTTTATTATATGGATTGGTACAACAAAAATACAACAAGAAAAAGGGATTATTTGAATCTTCTACGTCTGAATTCGATAAATATTTAAATGGAGTAACATCAGTTCCTTGTAAAAAATGGGAACATGTATATAGGGGTAAAACATCAATCTATAAAACTCTTCCAACATTCATTAGAAATAAAATTGATCATCCAGAAGCAATTAATCCTAAAACAAAAAAACACTATTCATATACAAAAAAAGAATTAAAAATTTCTATTGATTTCTTATTAAGTCAATTATAATGGCATTTAAACGTGTGCTTGTCTTGATACAAGTCGGTGTCGCTTCGCTCCACCGAAGACAAGCACACATCTATAAACTAAATTAAAGAATACAAAAAGCGAAAATGTTGGTAAAATAACACACTTTCGCTTTTTGCTGTTATTTTTTCTTCTCTTTTTTATTATGGTAAACAAATATTCTTTGTTGTCAAGGTTAAAGTGTATGTCGCTATTGGCGACAATCCTTGACAACGTCAGTAATATTTGTTTCTTTTTCAGTTAAGAGAGAAAAAAACACCCTAATCATTTGTAGATTAACGTGCTGATATTCCGCTAGTTTCAAACAATATTGACTAAGGGTTCTCTTTTTTTAGTAGCCTCTTAAATAAACATTTTTGATTTGTTTTGAAAGTATGGTTTTAAAGTTTTCGGCGTCCGATTTTGAAACCGGCTTGAGATTTTGTTGCAGGCAAGAGCCATTATCGACAAAGTGTTGAAGATAAAGTTTGTCTGCACCTTTTAAAAATTCTGCCATTTCAGTTATCGTTTCGGTTGTGTGATGCTCGGCAACCAAAGTGGTGCGAAATTCATAAGGAACGATTCCAGTTTTGAGAAAGTTTACACTGCGCACAACTTCTGCTAGGTCAACTTTTGCGCCAGCCGTTTTTTCATATGACGATGGTGCGTTTTTTATGTCCATCGCAACATAATCGACCAACTTTTCATCTATCATATTTTTAAGCATATCAAAGTTTGTTCCGTTTGTGTCAAGTTTTATTAAAAGCCCATATTCTTTTATTTTTGCCGCAAACGCTGGAAGGTCTTTTTGCAGAGTAGGTTCGCCGCCAGATATGCAAACGCTGTCGATTAGATTTTTTCTTTTTTCAAGATATTCAAAAAATTCTTGCTCTGATATTGGCGATAAATTTGTGATTTTTACAAGGTCGGAATTTTGACAAAATGGACATTTAAAATTGCAACCGCCAGTAAAGACGGTGCAGCATAAGTGCCCTTCAAAGTCGACCATAGAAAGTTTTTCAAGTCCAAAAATTTTCATGCGTTTTGCTCCATAAGTTGATAGTAGAATACATATTCTATGTCGTTTTGGACATAAGAAATTGTGATTAAGCCGTTGTTGTAGTGGCCGGTGTAAGCAATATCGGCCTCTTCGGTTGGCAAGAATATCACAAGTTCGTTGCTATGCAAAAAGTAGTTGTAACCGCTTTCGTTTTCGGCGATGCCTTTTGTGGAAGAATGGCTTTCTAGTGATAAGTCTTCTTTTACGACAATATAGTATTCGCCATTTGTGTATTCTTCGATGACTGTTTCTTCGCCAGATATTTTTTCAGCGACCTTTATAAGGTTGTATTGACCCAATGTCATGCTTGGAATTTTATAGTGAGTTGTGATGTAATAAAAAACGTAGAATATGATTACGCATATTCCAAGCGCCACTGCCGTCCATATGAGTGCTTTTTTCCACCATGCCATCATTATATTTTACCATAATTTGCGATGTTAGTAAACAAAAAAACGCGCGACTTGCGCACTCTTGCAAAATTGTTTTTGCAAGAGCGTTGGCCGAACGCTCGCGTTCGGCTCTTCCGCCGGCGGGGCGGAAGGCAAGTCGCGCGGTTTAAAGTCCACTAACTTATTTTTTTGAAGAGCCCATTTTTCCATCTCTGCGAAGAGAGGATATTTTTTTAAGTTGAGCATATGAAACTTCTTTAGTTTTCATTTTGTCGAGTTTGTGAACAACTCCCTGAGCAACTGCTTTTTCATATGAGAAATAGACAAATTTTCCTTTTTCAAGTTTTTCGATTTCTTCATAAGGAAGTTTTGAGATATAGCAAGGAACAGTGTTTGCGTTGAAAAGGCAAAGTATGATTTCGCCGCGATATCCGCTGTCAACAACACCTGAATTTTTCTTTAAGCCCTTAAAGCCGGTTGATGAGCGTTCTTCAATTTGAAGGTAGTGTCTTTTATCCACAGCAAATGCAATTCCTGTTGGGACGTATTTAGTTTCAAATGGTTCGAATTTTAAATAATCTTCATCAAAGCAAGCGTAAAAATCAAAGCCTGCATCTTCGTCTCTTTTTGAAGGGACAACTGCGTTTTCCTTAGTTTTTGCAAAATAAATTTTCATTTTTCACCTCTTTATTATTATATCATAAATCGTTATTTTTCCCAAGAAAATCGCTCACATATTATAAATAACAATATGTTAAATAACAAAAACCTTTAAAAATAATTGCAAAACAAACGAATAATATTTATAATAAAAATGTAATCGGAGAATTGATGAATAAAAAATATCTCAACATTTACACTCTTCATTTTGGGAAAATTTTGTCTAACTATTCTATTTTAGGCATTTGCTTTATGAGTTTAATTATGCTTAGCACTGTATTGACAGCGCTGTATTATGTATTCTCATTTGTTATAGTTGTCTCAACAATTATATTCACGGTCGGAACGATTTTTGTAATTAAACCAAATTTTATAGGCGATATGTTTGCTGGTGGCGACACAATGGTAAATATTACCAAGGCACTCAACAAGGCCTTTCCATATGTTTTAGGATTTACTCTTGAATTTGCAATCACGGCACTTGTTTTGCTGTGTGTGCAAAAAGAAAAAAAATCGACGGCTAGAATAGTTGTCTCATCAGTAATAATCGGCTTAGCGGTTGTGTTGTCGCTCGTATTCTTCCTTGGAGGTTATTATTCAGCATGAAAACAATAAACATTAAAGCCCAAGGCGGAATAGAACTTAAACCAGTCATTAGAATTGATGGTAAGATAGTCGAATGCAAACAAAACAAACATGAATCTTTGCAAACGACCTTTCAAACGGATAAAGACCAAGTCGAAATTACTGTTGAAAACACACTCGAAATCATGGGGCCTGGCTGGTGGTTTGTGCAAATGTTTTTCTTCATCTTTTCGCTGTTTGGAATATTCAACACTAGACTTGAAAAGTTTAATTATTTGATCAATTATAAGGCCACGATTTCATTAAACGAAGAAGTGACTAACATCATTATAAAGTTTAATCAAATAAAAGACAAACAACGCGCAATCGAAATCATCGGTGCAGCAAATGTTGAAGAGCAAGCAAACGAATATCAGTTTGCCGAAGAAGCGCAAAAGCGCAAAAAGAAATTAAAGATTTCTCGCATAATTGGTGCGATCGCAATAATAGCAATAATCGCAGTTGTGTTATGCTTAGTAATCATAAAATAGAAAGGGGGAAGATATGAAAATTTATGTAAAAAACAAATTAGTTTCACTTGGCGGAAGTTCAACCGTCAAAGATGCAAACGGCAACGACATTTTTAAAGTAAAAGGAAAGTTTTTAAGTCTGACCAGAAAGAAGAAAGTTTTGGACATGGAAGGCAAACTTCACTATGTTGTTAAAAACAGATTTTTCAATTTCTGGACACATGCAAGTTTTATTTACAGTGCTGAAAAACAAAAACTTGCCAAACTTTCAAACAGAGCATTCAAAACGGGATTTGATGTGAAAGGTTATGGCGACGAAATCTCGATTGACGGCTGGCTTTTGACTGGCTGCACAATCTACAAGAACGGCGAAAAAATTGGATCCGTAAATTCAAAAGCATTGGCGCTTTCTGATAGTTTTGAAGTAGAAGTAAACGACAATGAAGATCCTGCTTTCATCGTTGCTTTAATAATCGCTATGGACAATGTGCTCGACAAGGCGACAAAAGCAAGAACTTAAGTCAAAACAAAAACACCTTCGCAGGTGTTTTTTAATGCTAAAATATTTTGTATTTGATGAAAAGTTTGTTGTAAAGATAAAATACCTAAATTGCTTTATTACAAACTGGCTGTTTGCAATAGTTTAAAAAAACAAAAAATCCGAGCGAACTCGGATTTTATTGGCGCAGAAGGAGGGATTCGGACCCTCGCGACAGTTACCCGTCCTACTTCCTTAGCAGGGAAGCCTCTTCGACCACTTGAGTACTTCTGCATTGATGTAGGTTATTTTAACACAGCACAAGGCAAATGTCAAACATTTTGTTTTACAAGTTTATTGAATATTTGATTAGAAAGATTAAGATCTTGAATTTCGATTTTTAATATGATATAATGTTGAAATGTTGGAGGAAAATATGCTGTATAAAAGCGGACAAGAAAGATACCACGAAGAGATTGAAGCAATAAGAAAAGCGGCACTAAGTCTTTACAAACCAGCCTCGCTTGAAGAGATTACAAAAATGGCATCAGCTGAAGTTAATAGAGAGATTGAATGTTTTACAGCTAAGGCCGAACTTGATGAAATGTGCGAAAAGAAAATATTGACAAAGTCACAAAGAGGATATGCTCCGACAAATGATGATTTTGTGAGATAAAGGGAAGGTATAACAATGAATAAAGCAGCGCAAAGATCTTTGGCAGAGAGAAAAACGATAATTAAAGTTGTCAATAAACTTTACGAGCCGATAGATTTTTATGATTTAAAAAACGAAGTTGAAAGTCAGCACAAAGATTTTGTTGATCGCCTTTCTGTTATGCATGTGCTGAGTGAGCTTTGCGATAAAAACCTCATAAAATATGAAAATGGAAAATACGCGAAAATCACAGACGAAGATTTGTGTAAAATATTTGGAATAGAATAAAAAGGAGTTGGATATGAGAACGACAGAAGGAATCATGAAAGATTTAGTTGAAACGGAATTATTTGCAACCAAAAACGGGCTGATTAGAATTTCAGATATAATTTTTAAAGTATTTGTAAATCATAACATTTCAACAGATGAAAGGTTTGTGTTGAACATTATTGAGGAAAACATCAAGCGTGGTAAAATTAAAAAAGTTAAAGATGGGTATGTGATTGTCGTAAATAAAGAGAAGAAAATCGAAGATGATCTTTATAGATAATTAAAATATTTTTGACATTTTCTTTTTAATATGCTAAATTATATTTACATTGGGGGAGAGATGATGGAAAACGGAGTAAAAAACGACATAAAAGCACCTGTTCACTTTTTGATTTGTAAAATATTAGGGTTTATTGCACTTGTTGGAGGCATTACATTGATTGTTCTTGCTTGCACGGTTCTCAGCAAACCATTCATGGATACAATCCAGCCAAACATTATTGCATTGATGGTCGGCAGCACACTAAGCATGTGTTCAATAGTATTGTTATTTGCAGGATTTATTCCACAGTTTAAAAAAATGACAGTTAAGAGCGCAAAATATTTACAAACACAAAATAAAGACGATTTGAAAGAGATTGCATCAACCTCAGCAGACATTAAAAGCGAAGCAGTGACTAAAACTGCTAAGGCAGTAAAAAAAGGTTTTAATGATACAAAGTTTTGTAAGAAATGTGGCGTTGAGATTGACAGGGATTCAACATTCTGCAAAGAGTGTGGTGAAAAACAGGAGTAAGCAAAATCACATCTACAGGTAGGTAGATGTGATTTTTTAGTTTACATAAAAATTTTTTCTTAAAGGAGGCTAAAAATGGAAAAAATTAAAAAAATCATCATAGTGGGGTGTCCTGGTTCGGGGAAAACCACATTAGCACTTAAACTTGGGGAAGCTCTCGATTTGCCAATCTATCATTTGGACAAAATCTATCACAAACCAAATTGGCAAAAACCTACAAAGGAAGAGTGGAGAGCCACATTAAATCAAATTATGTCAAATGATGAATGGATTTTGGACGGCAATTATTCGTCAACACTTGAAATGCGAACTCAGCAAGCTGACGCAATAATTTGGCTTAATTATTCAACTCTCACTTGTTTAAAGCGCATCTTTAAAAGATATGACGAAAATCAAAACAAAGACCGCGTTGATAGGGCGGAGGGCTGCGATGAAAAACTTGATATTGAATTTGTGAGACATGTATTAAATTTTAAAAAAGATTATGGGAAACAGTTTAAGCTTCTCATGGAAAAATTTCCCGACAAAAAGTTTATTATTTTACAAAACAGTCGTGATGCGGAAAAACTTTTAGAGCAAGCGAAACTCAACAAAACGATATAATATTTCAATAAGATACAAGATTTGTATAGAATAAAAAATTTTTAATAATGAAAAATTTCACTTTCATTTGGTAAAAAATCCATTTTGTATTAAAATAAAGTTAGATTTAAATATTGGAGGGGCGTATGTCAGCAGGAGCAATCATTGCAATAATTGACGTTGTGTTTTTTGTTTTACTAGGACTAGGCTTTTTAGAGGGCTTTTTGCGAGGAGTAAAACGTTCATCGCTTGAACTTGGAATTTCAATTGCGGGGATTATAATTGTCGCATTGATAACTCCAGTTGTAACCGATGCAATTTTAAACATACAAATCACAGCAAACGGGACAACCTCATCGCTGAAAACCTTTATTATAAACATGCTTTCTAGCAATCCAGACGTGGAAAATTTAATAAACGGCTCGCCAAGCACGAAAACATTGCTTGAAAAACTTCCAACTGTTTTGATGGCGGCGGTGGTTTTCTTGGTGCTTAACCTTGTAATGAGACTTGTTGTTTATATTGTATACAAACTTATTTCCCTTGTTTTCAAATCAAAAAAGAAAGAAAAAGAACTTGGTCTAAAACGTAATCGTTGGGTTGGTGGAGCAATTAGCACGTTTAAAATGTTTGCATTAGTTTTAGTTATGTTCATGCCATTGACAAGTGCGGTTAAGTTTGCAGACCAAATCATTCCAGCGCAATCAACCGAAGTTTCGGCAGTGGTTGCCGCAGCAGGAGAAGGGGGAAGCGGGACAGCCGGCGGAGAAACACCAGCACCTTCGACTGATGGAGGGGGAACAACCGACGGAGGTTCGACAACTGACGGCGGAATATTTTCTTCGCTTCCACCAGTTGTAAAAAACATAGTTCACGGTGTCAACAAAAGTGCGCTTGGAGTGCTTAACGGTGTGGCAGGCATGGACGACTTTATGTTTGACCAGGTGGCAAAGGTTGAAATCAACGGTGAGCGTATCAAATTCAGAAGTGAACTTAACAACTATTACACACTTTACAACGACATATCATTATTTTTGAAGAATAAAGATGTTGAAAGCATAAATTGGGAAAAACTCGATAAGAGTTATAAAGATGTTACAAGCAATTCTCTTTATAACAGTGTAGTTTTAAACATAATTGGTGAAAATATAGCAAAATATGAAAATCTTGTGAAAGTTTTTCCACAAATTAAAGAATATGAAGACATATTGAAGAACATAAGTTTGGCGCTTTCGACAAACGACAAATACGCTGAATATTTCAAGCCTGACATTGACAAAATTTATTACACAATCAGCGGTGCGGGCAAATCGGGATATTTGAAAGAAGTTGTCGGCAAAAAGAACACGCTTAGTTCGATAACAGTTTTGGTCGACAATTATGACGAAGTTCTTACAAACACGGTCAACAACTTGTTTGATTTAAACGTTGTTCGCGACGCACTTTCACCAGCGCTTAAAACAGTGTTTACAAAAGTGTCTGACGAAGAACTTGGCAACATTCTCGCCGATGCCAACACAAACATAACCGACTGGAACGGCTTGAAAGCGAAAGTTAAAAACACAATCGTTGAAGTTGGCAAAATCAACGGCACGATTGAAAAGCAAAACGTAGCACTTGGCGACATCACAAGCGACTTTATGACTATCTTAAAACTTAAAAACGACGTTCCACAAATCCTTTCTAGATTTGGAAACATGATTGACTGCATCGACAACTTAGAGTTCATGTCCGACACCGCCGGCAACAAACTCATGCCAAGAGTGTTAAACAAATTTGGACTTACCGACTTAAAAGACGTGAAAGGCGAGACAATCGAAACCTACAAAGGCGTGTTTGAGTTTATGTCGCCATCGATTGAAAAACTGATATCGCTTGACATCTACGACGATATGCACGGCGAAGTAAACTTCAACAGCATACTCAAAAAATTTGCGCAAAGACTTGTAAGTGAAAAAATAGACACCACATATTCAAAATTCATGAGCGACGTTCTGCTTCCACTTTACAAAGTAACAGCGCTTCAAGACAAAATATTCACACCAATCATAAACGGCAGTGCAACAACCGGCGTGGTTGATTTCTCGCTTTTAGAAGTTGAAAACGACTGGGCAGCATCATATGCAAACTGGGAAAGCGACCTTCCACAACTCACAGCTGTGATAACCGAACTCGAAAGCAAATATTTTAACGAAGAGACCAAACAAACCATGCTTGACTATTTGCTGACCGAAGGCGGCGACATGAAAGAAGTTGTTAAAAAACTTGACGACGCAACACTTGACAAAGTTATGCCATCAGTGCTGACGGCAAAGAGTTTGCAACCACTTCGTGACCAACTTGCAGGCATAGTAGTAAGCACAATCAAAGACGTGACCGGCGACAGCACAGTTTCAATGTCGCTTAATCCAGCGTCATTTACAGGCGGCGACAGTCAAACATCAGAATTTATAACAATCATAAAAACATTTGTTAAGATTTACAACGCAAGCACAACAATGACAAACCTTGAAGACATTGACGAAATCTTGCTTGGCAATCTTTTAGAACAAATGAAACAAAACGCATATCGTGTGGAACTTAACGGAAAGACAAATACGGGCGTGACAAAATCAATGTTTAGCGCAATGATAGCAAAAGCGGAAAGCGAATTTGGCATCACCTTCCTTGACGTATTCAAAGCGACAAACATCTACGAAATCAACTTTAACGACATGTTTAAGTTTATCAACTTGACAAAGCAATCAAATGCGTTTGCACAAGCGTTTAAAAACGTTGCAATCGACGGCAACAAAGACACGGCGTCAGTTGACGCACTCATGGGCGCAGTGAAAGCCAACCAAGAAAGTGCGAAAGAGATACTTGTGCTTGCAAACTCACTTGAAGTTGACGCATCACTCACAACAGAACAAAAGACATATTTTGATGTAAAGATAGCCGAACTTGAAGCGGACAGCGAAATTGATCGCGACATCATTGCACAATTCAAAACACTTATTGGAGAAACAGCTTGACAGAATTTCAACACATACCAGTATTATTACACGAATGCATAGACGCATTAAACATACGCCCAGACGGAGTGTATGTTGATATGACGTGCGGGGGCGGAGGCCACAGCAGCGAAATTGCGAAGCGACTAGGCAAGGGCGGACGACTAATCTGCTTTGACCAAGACAGCGATGCGATTGAAGCGAGCAAAAGGCGGCTTTCGCCTTTTTCATGCGTTACTTTTTTCAACGAAAACTTTAAAGACGCAAAATCGACATTGATGCGTGCGGGCATAACCAAGGTTGACGGAATTTTGGCTGACCTTGGCGTAAGCAGTTATCAAATCGACACAGCGGAAAGGGGATTTAGTTTTCTCCACGACGGCGCACTTGATATGCGCATGAACCGCAACCAAACAAAAAGCGCCTACGACGTTGTCAACGGTTATACGCAAACGCAACTTCGAGATGTGATTTACAGATATGGCGAGGAAAGTTTCGCCCCAAAAATCGCAGAAGCAATCGTCAAAGCCCGACAAACCGCTCCGATTGAAACAACATTGCAACTTAAAGAAATAATTGAAAGCGTGTTTCCTAAAAAAATAATCTACGGAAAGGGTGGAGTCAGCAAAAAAACCTTTCAAGCGATTCGAATTGAAGTGAACGGCGAACTTGACATTCTAAGCCAAGCGATTGAAGACTTTGTCGACCTACTCGCGCCGAGTGGCCGACTTGCTGTGATAAGTTTTCACAGCCTTGAAGACCGCATCATAAAAAATGTGCTGAAAGACGCCACAACCGACTGCATCTGCCCACCCAAAACACCAATTTGCATTTGCAACCACAGGGCGAAAGGCAAGTTGATAAACAAAAAGCCAATCACCGCCAGCGCCGAAGAATTGCAGCACAACGACCGTTCGCACTCGGCAAAATTGCGTGTTTTTGAAAGATTTTAGACAAAAACAATCTAAATGTCGCGTTTTTTACAACAAATTTTTAATAAACTATTGAAATTCACTTAAAAGTGTGCTAGAATTTAATAACAATAGGAGGGAATCTCTAATGAAATTTTTAGAAAAATTAAAAGCAAAACTGAGAGACCAAAATTTTAAGAAAGGTGCAATTAAAGCCGCTACTATTGCTGTTTTGGCAACGGCAGTTGTTACGTTTGCTGCCTGCAACAAAACAGGACAAACACCAACACCTACACCAACTCCAACACCAACACCAGGTCCTGACACATCATACACTGCATCACAAATTCTTGAAGAAAACACTGCTTACAACAACCTTAACATGACAGATGTAACAAATGAAATCTTCAGCAAAATCAAAGAAAACGTTGCAAAACAATACAATGTTTCAAAAGAAGATGTCGCAATCAACGACATGCACTTTGATTCTAAAAAGGCAGATACAGCAATCGTTGTTGCAACAATCGAAGGTAAAAAAGTCATTACCGCTTGCTATAGCGATAAAATAATCGAAAAGGTTCGTGGTGCAAACAAAAAAGACCTTGTTTTAGAAGAAGCAGGAATCGCTGCTGACCAAAAAGTTGAAAAATCACAAAGAGCCGAAGTAGATGCAAAATTCACACAAGCAGTTCAAAAAATCTTGGATGAAGTCAAAGCAATTGAAAACATCACACCTGAAAGAGTTAATGAAATTTTTGCAGGCATTTCAGACAACAAACTTCCAAGTTCATTTACAGATGGTTATGATTTTGCAGTTGCTAGCGGAGTGAGAGAAGACAGAACAGTTGTTGTCTTCACTGGCAAAAACGGAAAGTTTGAAGACCATGTTTTGTCGGTTGCCGGAAAAGAAAACATGACCGAAAAAGAAATTTTGGACGTGATTGCAAGCGGAACTGGCTTCAGCAAAACAACACGCACAATCGACCCAAGCAAAAAATATGAAGCCCCAGCGCTTGAAGAAAAACCAGTTGTTGAATATGTAAATTTTGATACAGTTTACAACGAAATCTTTGGTAAAGATTATGCACTTGCTTCTCCAACAACAGTATTTGGAAAGCTTGTTCCAAACATTTTAAGCAAATTCACAAACACAAAACTTGTAATGTATGCATGTGATGCTGATAGATTGACAATATATGCTGAGGGAATAAATAAATTGGGAAGCAATATGTTTACTCAAGCGATATATAAGGGATCTGAACTTGAAAAAATCAATAATTACTTATCAGATTACGCGAAATATTCAAAAGGATTAAAAGAATACTTAAAAAATGAATATTTTTCTGACAATATTGAAAAAGGATCTGCACAAGAAACTGAACTTAAATCAAAGCTTAATTCTGTTAAAGAAAGTTTAGAAGAAAATAAAGTTAGCATCGAAGGAATTAAAGGAACTGAATTTTCTACTTCTGGAATTATGTCAGATACCAAAGACAATGTTGATAAAGAAGCATTTGGTGCGAAACTTTGCGAGGGCAAAGAAGTGATTGCTACATATGTTGGTGCAATGAGCAGCAGAATAAATGATAGTGCGGGAATGTTTAATACGGGTTATTATACAACTTTTGAAACAAGTGTTGTATATAAAGAAAATGATCAAATTATCATCAAAAAAGACAAGATTTATGTTCCATATTACAACAATTCAACAAATGAAAGTTTGTATAACACTTTCTTAAGCGATACTGATGGAACAAAACATAATATCGAATCAATCAGCACTGAAGTTGTCAACAACCCTGTGATTGCAACCGAAAATGGGAAAAAGGCAGAATACAACATTTCATTTGAAAGCAAAGACCCTCAACTTGTTGACATTGCATCTTCTGCAATTTCACAATGGTTGAAAAATGAAGAAGATTCACTTTCAAGATAATTTTTTCAAAAACACTCTTTTTCAAGAGTGTTTTTTTGTTGCAAAAAACGTTTGATTTTTTTGAAAAATTGTTTATTCTAAGCAAAAGGACAAATCATGCAAAAACAACTTTCACATCACGAATTCAAAACACAGCAAAAAGAAAACAAAAATGACATAATTTTTGTGCTGGACAACCTTGAACATGATGAAAATATTGGCTCAGCATTTCGCCTTGCTGATGCATTCAATATAGCAAAAATAATAATTATAAAAATTGGCGAAATAGATTTTAAAAAATTACAAAAAACCGCAAGAAGTTGCCAAAAAAATGTGGGCTATTCAATTTATGACAACGCTACGGATGCGCTTAATGAGATAACAACGCTTGGGTTTACGCCTATCAATATTGAAATAACTTCAACAAGTGTTGCGTTGAGAGAAATTGATTTTGCAAAATTCGGCAAAGTCGCATTGATAGTTGGAAATGAAAGAAATGGTGTAAGTGATGAAATTTTGCAAGAAGTGCCATTATCTTGCCATATTGAAATGTATGGCAATAATTCTTCAATGAATGTGTCGACAAGTTTGGCAATTGCGACATACAAAGCAAGTGAAGATTTGTTGAACAAAAAACATTAGGATTTTTTGATTTTTATTTTCATTTTCTTGTTGAAAGGCAAAATAATTTGTTTTTTTGTGTGAAATGAGATATTATAAAGGTGTGAAAACAAAAATTAAAAAGATTTTTTCTCGTTTTGTTTTGATTATGCTGATGAGTGTGTTTTGTTTTACTTGCACAGTCGGATGCAGTGTTTTTGATGGCCTAAAACCAACACCACCAAAACAAGAAAATCAAATCGGTTCGTCAGACCCGCCACCAACACACCCCGACCACAATCCTCCAAAAGATGATGATGACGATGATGACGACAACCTCGACCCTGATAATGACGACCAAGACAAAAAAGATGAACAAACGGGCGGAATTTCGGTTGACTATGTCAAAGTGCTTCGCAAGCCTTTGTCATATGACTTTAATGGCAACGTGACTGATAAAGATGGTGGAGAAGGAACAAACAGAGAATATTATTACAATTTTGGAACAGACATTTTATCTTGGCTATTTAGAACTTATGGAAATTTTAATACAGAATACAAGACTAATTTATATACAAATATTTTTGATGAATATTATCAAACAACAAACAATGAAAAAATGAATGAGTTGGCGCAAAACTTTGAAGTGGATGCCAACAAAGACAACTATCTTTATTGGTATGATGCTTTGCGTTATCAAATTGTGAATGTTACACCTTATTATAAAAACAAGGAAAGTGGCAAACCGCTAACGCCAGATATCAGCCAAGCAGAAGATAATCCAACAGTTGTTTATTATGATGTAACCGCAGATTACAAAAAAGGTTGGAATTGGAGTTTAACACACACAAATGAAAATTATTTACCATGGCTTGTAAACGATAGAAATAACCAATCTACAGATACATTACGTCCTAAAGTAAAATATGAAATTACAGATAATTATAAATTTGATTTTGAAACATTTAACGGTTATTATGACAATGCTTCTGGAGAAGGTTATATAGATTATCTATTCAGTAGCAATCAGTTTTCATCAGCGTTTATTGGAAATAATAGCTCAAATCCAGTTATTAAAAGTGATTACAACCGTGCATTGGAATATGCTATTTACAATATTGTGCTTGGAATAACTCCAAGAAATATGAAAGTGACTTACACTGGCACGAACGGTGCGCCGGTTGTCACTATTGACGGCTATTCAGCAACCACTGGCGCAAATGCAAAGACAAGCGCCGAAGTTGCTGTTGAAGACATTAAATCAACATTCAATCGTTTGGGTTCTTATGTTGGTCTTACAACCAAAAACAAAAAAGACATTGTAAAATACATTCTCGAAAACGTCATCGGCGAGCAAGCGAAATCTGAATATACTGTCGAAGGCATAAAAAAGCAAGTAAATTATTATTACGAAGATGTTGTCACTGCCATAGTTGACTATTGCGGAAAGTTGACAACAATCGGAAAGGCAAGCGAAGGCGACCCAACCACAGATACAAAAATCGACGACGCATACATTGCATCTGAAGTTGCCGACTATCCATACACAACTTTCTTCTCAAAGTTTGGAAATGGCGACCCATTTAAAAATAAAAAACCATATGAATATCAAAGTGCAGTGATTGTGCCAAGTCGTGAAACAACGGTCACTGACATTTGGCTCGACTTTAAGTATGACTCTGGCAACGACGGCGACGAAATTTATGACCCTGAAAAGTTTTTGGACATTACTGTTTCGATTCGCTGGAACAAAGGCGACGGCTCGCCAATTCATGTTATGCAAAAAAATGTTCGCATTAAAGACGGACCTGTTGATGTTGGTGGGGAAAGCACGATTGAATTTGAGTTTGAGCCAGCACGCGGAAGTTATGCGTTTGGCGAACCTGTCAAAATTGGAATGTTCAACACACCTGACGCGCTTAAAACAACAAAAGAGAAACGTGTGATTATAATTTCGGGTTTGACCGATGCCCGCCGTTATTACAAAGTGTTGCAAAGCGCTACCTATGGCGGTTATGGTGTGCTTGACAACTCTAAGTTCGATTGCAGTTATCTCGAAATCGCTTACAGCGTCGCAAAAATCCCTGGCGACACCACAACCAACTATGCGTTCTATACAAGCATATCAAACTTCGTTGAAGACGAAGAAGAAGACACGTCGTGGATGCATTAGGTTGTTCGCGGGGACAACCAAATTTTAAACGCGGCCACACCCGCTAGGCGCGGGCAACCGCTAAAATTCAGTTTTCCCCACGCGCCCCTTTCCCGCAACTTGACGCGCCCCGGGCGCTTTCGACGTTGCATCAGGGCGCGCTAAACTGTTTTCGCCGGGCAAAGCCCTTCCCCGAAAAAGTTTAGCATCGCACATTTTATTGATAAATAAGCAAGACAAGAAGATAAAAAGTGGCATTAAATGCTGGCTTTGCCAGCTATCATGCAACGCCCATTGCTTTGCCAGCTATCATGCAACGCTCCATTGCGTTGCCAATTGCCTAGCCAATCGTCATATAAACAAGGAGTTTCGAATACATATGAAAGAGAGAGACATTCTTTTGCTTGAAAAAGATGTTGAGGTTGAACAAAAACTCGAAAAAGCGAGTAAAAAAATCAACCTTTCTTCTATCAAGGCTCAAGTAGAGTCTCCTAAAACTGAAAACATTGTTATCGAAACCCCGAACTATGATTTGCTGCCCGATGTGACTCCCGAAAAGAAAAAACGCGTTCTAAAACTTGAAAAATTAGTCGAGAAAAAACAGCCTAAACCTAAAAAATCCGTTTTCAAAATCGTCATCGCTGCTGTTTTGATTGGACTGGTTGTCGGGCTTGGTGCGTTTACCGGTGTCGAATTGGCAGATTCAATCAACGCCTACAACGCTGCGCAATCTTCTTACTCTATCAACGCAGCAAAACTCATGCAAAAAATTTACTCCGTCGACTCGGGAAACAAGACTGCCGAACTGATCGAAACTTTTCCTACCGAACTCATGCGTCCCGACCAGATGAAAAAACAGTCAAACTGGTTTGATAGATTTTGCAAGTTTTTATCGGGGTTCTTTGGAGGTTAACCTTTGACCAACCCTTTTTCTCTTCATTCGTTCAAAAAAAGGTTACTCGCACTTTCGCTGCTGGTAACCTTTCTTTTTTGTGCGCTGTCAGTGCGTCTTTTTGTCGTGCAAATCATAAACGGAAAAGATTTGCAACTCAAAGCGACTTCGCAGTGGACAAGAGACTTAGCGATCACTGCTCCGCGCGGCGATATTTATGATGTCACTGGCTCTAGACTTGCAACGAGTTATACAACCTACAACGTTTATGTGAGAGGGAGAGAGGTCGACAATCCCGAACAAGTCAGCAAGTTTTTGTCGGACATTTTATCGCTTGACTATTTGAAGGTTTTTGAAAAAGTCATCAAAAAAAATATCTCAGAAGTGCTTATCAAGTTGCAGGTTTCTGCCGACGTCGCCGAAGAGATTTATCGTCAAAAATTCAGCGGAGTTTATCTTGCTGAAAGCGTCGGGCGTTATTACACTTACGGAAATTTGCTTTCACAGACCTTGGGATTTGTCAGTGTCGACAATGCGGGGCAAAGCGGAATAGAGTCACAGTTTGATGCGCTTTTGAAGGGCGCAGATGGTTATTCGTTTACGCAAAGTGACTTGCAGGGAAAAGAAATCGGCGGAGCACTGAGATATTATGTTCCGGCGACAAAGGGCGCAGACATTAGGTTGACCGTCGATTCAAAAATTCAACTGATTTTAGAGCAGGCGCTTGAAAAAATCATGACCGAACAAAAAGCAAAAAATGCGACCGGGCTGGTGATGAATGCCAAGACGGCGGAAGTTTTGGCGATTTCGACCAAGCCTAGTTTTGACCTTAACAATATTCCGCGTGACGATATTACTAAACTGTTTGATGAGTCAAAAATTAAGGCGATCACCGATGTTTACGAACCCGGCTCGACTTTTAAAATTCTCACGCTTGCCGCTGCGCTTGAAGAGGGCGTTGTCAGCGAAAATGACAGATTTTATTGTGGCGGTTCACGTGTAATCGACGGGGTTAAGATTAGGTGCTGGCGAAGCATCGGACATGGGTCGCAGGATTTGCAAGAGGGGCTTGCCAATTCGTGCAACTGCGTGTTCATGGAGTTGGCTATGCGACTGGGCGTTGATAAGTTTTATGATTATATGCAAAAGTTTGGGCTCGGACAAAAGACGGGGATTTCGCTGGCGGGCGAAGTCGGCGGTATTTTGATGGATAAATCTATCGTTAAGCGCGTCGACCTTGCACGTATGGGGTTCGGGCATGCGGTTGCGGTTACGCCTATTCAACTGCTCACCGCCGTTGACGGCATTGTTAACGGTGGAAAGTTGACTACGCCGACCATTGTCAGCGAGGCGGTCGATGTTTTTGGAAACCAAATTTATCATTCCAGCCACGAAATCAAGCGTCAAGTAGTTTCAGAGGCGACTTCGCAAAGAGTTTGCAAACTGCTGTCAAAGGCCACCAACAAGCACGGCGACTACACATTTGTGGAAGGTTATGACGTCGGCGGCAAAACAGGAACTGCACAAAAATACGACGCCACTGGGCACATTGCACAGGGCAAGTATATTTCAAGTTTTATCGGAACTTTTCCAGCCGCCGATCCTGACTATCTTGTGATGGTTATGGTTGACGAGCCGAGTGCGGGTGCTTATTACGGAAGCGTTGTTGCAGCACCTTACGGCAAAGAAATTTTTAGCGGCATTTTTAAATATCTCGACATTAAAAAACAAAACGAAACAACCATTATCGAACTTGTTGAAATGCCCGATTTGGTCGGAAAAACTTTGACCGATGCGGCGATTGAACTTAAAAAGTTGGGGATTTCGTTTGAAACCGACGGCGAAGGCGGAATTGTTTTGAAACAACTTCCACCTGCTGGGACAAAGGTCGCAAAAGGCGATACAATAATTTTAATTACTTGAAAAATTGCTCGTAAAATGTTAATATAACAATATGGAACTTTGGATAATTATAGTTATTGTTGTTGCGATTGTGGCATTGATAAGCGCATTGCTTGCTGTTGGCAATTATGCCGGCGATAAATTTGCTGACGCTTACGAAAAAGCGTTTTCAATTTCAGCGGGCGCACATGTTTCTGTGCTGGAATTTGTAACCGAGCAAAATTATGCGCACTTTGACGGGAAACTTAAAATTTCAAGAACTAAAAAAGTTTTCGGGGACGCATATGCTTCCAAAAACAAAACGTTGATTTTGACCGACAAGACGCTCGGCTCGACATCGGTTGGAGCGTTTGCGGTTGCGGCGCACGAATTGGGGCACGCCTTGCAAGATAAAGAAAGCAAAAAGGTTAAAGCCTTAAACACTATGCGCACAATAGGCTGGATTGTTGGAAAATTGTTTTTGCCACTTATTTTAGCATTTGTTGTTTTGATTTTCTTCCAAAATTTGCAGACGTATGCGTTCATTATTGGGGGAGTGGCAGCAGGAATTTTCCTGTTTGCAGTGATAATCAAACTGTTTATAATTTCGATTGAAAAAGATGCATCGTCACGCGCGATAAAAATGCTTGACGAATTCGTTCCAGATGCACAAATGAAAGACGTGAAAAAAATCTTGAATGCGGCACGCTTAACATATTGGAGCGATCTTGTTCGATTGCTGTTTGGTTGGAGCGGGCTTGTGCGCAAAACAAAATTGTTTGGAAAATAAAAAATGCGGGCTGATGTCCGCATTTTTTTATGTGTATATTTTGAGATTGGATTTGCGAGTGCTGTTATAATTCAATTTTCTTTGAAATATAATCTTTAAGTTCGTCAACATGAAGACGGATTTGTTGCATTGTGTCGCGATCACGAACAGTAACTGTATCGTTTTCAAGGGTGTCAAAGTCAACTGTTACGCAAAGCGGAGTTCCGATTTCGTCTTCACGGCGATAACGCTTTCCGATTGAGCCGGCTTCGTCATAATCAACCATAAAGTTTTTGCTGAGTTGTTCATAGATTGTGCGGGCTTTTTCAGAAAGATTTTTTTGAAGGGGAAGGATTGCAACCTTGTATGGAGCAATTGCAGGGTGGAAGTGCATTACAACTCTACTTTCGCCATTTTCAAGTTGTTCTTCGTCATAGGCGTTGCAAAGGTAAGCAAGCATAAGTCTTTCTACACCGAGTGATGGTTCGATTACATATGGAATGTATTTTTCGTTTGTTACAGGGTCTTGATAAGTTAAATCTTTACCGCTGAATTTTGCGTGTTGTGAAAGGTCATAATCTGTGCGGTCGGCTACACCCCAAAGTTCGCCCCAGCCGAATGGGAATTTAAATTCAAAGTCGGTTGTTGCTTTTGAATAGAAGCAAAGTTCTTCTTTATCGTGGTCGCGAAGTTTAAGATTTTCATCTTTAATTCCGATTTCAAGCAGCCAGTTGCGGCAGAAGTTTTTCCAATAGTTAAACCACTCAAGGTCTGTTCCTGGTTGGCAGAAGAATTCGAGTTCCATTTGTTCGAATTCACGCACACGGAAGATGAAGTTTCCTGGAGTGATTTCGTTCCTAAAACTTTTGCCGATTTGACCGATTCCGAAAGGCACGCGTTTTCTTGTTGAACGTTGAACATTTTTGAAGTTTACAAATATTCCTTGTGCGGTTTCTGGGCGAAGATAAATTGTTGAACTTGAATCTTCGGTTACACCTTGGAATGTTTTAAACATAAGGTTAAACTTTCTGATTGGAGTAAAATCGGATTTTCCACAGATAGGGCATACGATTGATTTTTCTTTAATGTAGTTTTCAAGTTGTTCGTTGCTCCAGCCGGCGATGTTTTCTTCGATTCCTTTTTTCTTCATGTATTCTTCAATAAGATTGTCGGCGCGGTGACGTGCTTTGCAGTTTTTGCAGTCCATAAGTGGGTCTGAAAATCCGCCTAAGTGTCCGCTTGCTTGCCAAACTGTTGGGTTCATCAAGATTGAGCAGTCAAGTCCAACGTTGTATGGATTTTCTTGCACAAACTTTTTCCACCAAGCGGCCTTGATGTTGTTTTTCATTTGCACACCAAGAGGGCCGTAGTCCCACGCGTTTGCAAGTCCGCCATAAATTTCACTTCCTGGGAAGATGAAGCCTCTGCCTTTGCAGAGATTTACGATTTTGTCCATTGTTGCTTTCATATTTTTCTCCTTTTTTAATGCATAGGTTTAAATAAAAAAAGCCCTATGCCGATTTTCAGCATAGGGGCGATTGATTGGTCGCTGTTCCACCCTAATTCGCAAGTTGCCTTGCCTTCGTTTGCCGTTTCGCTGGCGGCGCTTCGCTCAAAGATTCCAACCTTTTCATCACGAAGATTAAATTACATGACTGATTATATGTTTAATTTATCTTTTTGTCAATTAAAATTTAATTAAAACAAAAAAGAAGGATTATTTTCCTTCTTATTTTTGTTTTTGCATATATTCTTCATATGTTCCGTTGAAATAAACAATTTCGTCTTCGCTTTTAATGTCGATTATGCGATTTGCAACTGTTTCAATGATTTCTTGGTCGTGCGATGTAAAAAGGAGAGGTCCTTTAAAGTTTTGCATTCCAGTGTTAAGCGAAGTGATACTTTCAAGGTCAAGGTGGTTTGTAGGTTCGTCCATGATGATTACATTTGCACCCTTAAGCATCATTTTTGCAAACATACATCTTACGCGTTCGCCACCAGAAAGAACGTTGACAGGTTTAAGGTTTTCTTCGCCGGTGAAAAGCATTCTGCCAAGCCAACTTCTAATGTATGTTTCGTTTTGGTCTTTTGAAAATTGTCTGAGCCAGTCAACTATTGACAGGGTGCAGTTTTCAAAATATTCACGGTTGTCTTGTGGGAGATATGAAATAGAAATCGTTTTGCCAATATGAATTGAACCGCTGTCCGCTTGTTCTTTTCCCATTAAAATATTAAATAAAGTTGTGATAACTTGGCTGTTTTGGGCAAAAAATGCGATTTTTTGGTCTTTTTCTACATTAAAAGAAAGATTTTTAAACATTCCTTTTTTAGTAAGGTTTGTAACTTTTAAAATTTCTTTTCCGATTTCTTGGTCGAATCGGAAGTCGATGTAAGGATATTTTCTTGATGAAGGTTTAATATCTTCGATTGTCAATTTTTCAAGTTCGCGCTTTCTGCTGGTTGCTTGTTTTGATTTTGAAGCATTGGCAGAGAAACGAGCGATAAATTCTTTCAATTCTTTTGCACGTTGTTCGGCCTTTTTGTTTTGGTCTTTAAGTTGACGTGCGATAAGTTGGCTTGATTGATACCAGAAATCGTAGTTTCCGATAAACATATTTATCTGACCAAAGTCTACGTCACATATGTTTGTGCAGACTTTATTTAAGAAGTGACGGTTGTGGGACACGATAATTACGATATTTTCAAAGTCGAGCAAGAAATTTTCAAGCCAAACGGCAGTTTTGAAGTCAAGGTTGTTGGTTGGTTCGTCCAAAATCAAAATGTCAGGATTTCCAAACAATGCCTGAGCAAGCAAAACTTTGACTTTTACTTTTGGATCGACATCACGCATAAGTGAATAATAAATTTCATCAGTTACGCCCATACCTTGCAAAAGGTTTTTGGCTTCGCTTTCTGCTTCCCAGCCGCCGAGTTCGGCAAATTCTGTTTCAAGTTCGCCAGCTTTGATTCCGTCTTCTTCGGTGAAGTCAGGTTTAGCATAAAGAGCGTCTTTTTCTTTTTGAATGTCCATCAAACGCTTGTGTCCAAGCAAAACTGTGTCAAGAACGGTTTCGTTGTCGAATGCGTTTTGGTTTTGTTGCAACACGCTCATTCTTTCGCCAGGCGTGATAAAAACATCGCCGGTGTTTGGTTCTAATTCGCCGGTGAGAATTTTTAAGAAGGTTGATTTGCCGGCGCCGTTTGCCCCGATGATGCCATAGCAGTTGCCTTTTGTAAACTTTAAATTAACATCTTTATAAAGAGTTCTGCCACCGAATGCGAGTGATACGTTGTTTACTTGAATCATGTCTTTATTTCCTTTTAAACAAAATTATTATGGACTAAATATTATAAATTGTCAATAATTTAATGTTTTTTAATTGATTTTTATTATTTTTTTGTTATTTTTTAATCATTTTTATTAAATTATTGATTTTTAGGCTTATTTAAAGGCGATAAAAAGTTTTTTTAATTTTTTTTATATTTTTTATATAATAAAAAAATATTTTTTATTTTTAATTTTTCCTTTTACTTTGCTTTGAAAAATTTGTCAAAAAAAGTATAATTAAATTGAAGTATTATGCAAACAATAAATTAGTCTTGTATTTTGCAAACGCCTTCAAAAGTTTAATAAAGGTTGGAGATAATTTATGAAACTTAAAGCGCCTAAAACTTGGCAACTTATTTTAATCTTAGTCTCAGTTATTGTGCTTGCTATCGGCGGCTCATTTTTGGCTGTCTATCTTAAAACAGGATTCAAACCAGAAGTTACACCTCCAGAGTCAATCGAAATAAATGACGTTGATGGCGTTTATAATTTATCCACGACACAATATGAAGCCGTAAAGCAATTTAGACTTAAAATCACAACTCCAACCGAAAACGTAACTCAAAACGAAATCACATTAAGCTTTGCATCTGGCGTTTCAATAACAACAACCGAAGACGGAAAAATCTCAGACGGAATTATCATCGTTCCACAAAAAGTAAAAATGAATGAGGAATTTTATGTTCAACTTGTTCAAGAAGCATATCTCGACTCTAACAGCAACGAACATATATTAAACAAAGGCGGGATCTCACACCTTATCGTTACCACTCAAAACAACACGCTTACTTCATCGCAAATCCAAGTTGCTGTTGACGTGCCAGTAGGGGAAATTAAACTTGAAGCATACAACGCTACAACAGGCGACAAACTCACAGCTGATGGCACAAACAAAATTTCACAAGGCACAAACTTTGTTTTAAAACCAACCTTCTATCCAGAAGCAAGCCAATATATGTTCAGCGACGATAAAAACGACGCAGCCACCACAAAAAGACAAAAAGATATATATTATGAATCAGCTTCTTCAAACGAAGGAATTACATTAAACTACAATGACGGCGACATCTATTTTGTAGCCGGAAACGAAACTTCAGCCGGCAACATTATCAACGCCTACACATTCGCTTCGGCCGAAGACCAAGCAGAATTTTATGCTAACAACTCCGAACTTGCAGGTCTTCCACTTTATACCGAAGCAATCCGCGTTTTGTCAACCGCTGAAAAAGCAATCAAAACACAAATCAAAGTTGACGTTGTTGAAGCCAATGTTGGAAGTTTTTCAATCAAACCAACAGCGGGCTCACCATTTGAATTTACGGTTAACAAGCTGTTTAGAATTTCAGCTGGATCGAGTGCTCTTGCCGAAAAAGAAATATCTATCAGAATTCGCGACATTCACGACAACGACCTTTCATCTATGATTAAAAATGTCGGCCTTAGAATTATCTCAATCAAAGATACAAACTCAGGACTTGATATTGTCAACGACCTTTCAAACTTTGTTACAGTTAAGGGCGGAGCAATCAAAATTTACGACGAAAAAGAATATGTTTTAATCAATTCAAACGTTAAAAACCTTAACCACGCATATTGGGAAATCTCAACTAACGGCGAATATGAAATCGTTGCTGAAATTAAACTTTTTGTTCAAGACGAAAATGGTGATACACACATTTTTGATTACGCCACCGAACGCAAAGTCTATATGCAATCAAAAGAAAATGTTGAATCTGACATTTATTGGGAAACCGGTATTGTTGAATCGGGCATTTCAATGACAATCGTATACGACAAAAACGGAAATGTTCTTTCTTCAGAATACAAAGACGATTTAAGAACAATCTCTCACGTTCCATCAACAAACGTTTATACAAAGAGAGTTTTCTTTGCATATTATGATGCCGCTTTCCCTGACGGAAAGGACATGGGTGACTATGTTGCTGTTACTGACGACGGCGCAGGAATGTATACAATTTCAAGCGGAGAAACCAAAAAACTTTACCCATTGCTCAACAGCTATCAACTTGTAGCAAAAGAAGCGATTGATTTCAACCTTGTTTTTGCAACAGTTAGAACTGATGCATATGGCAACCCAATCATGAACGCATCAGGAACCTACACTCTTGAAAAAATCTCTTCAAAAGTTTTAGTTTCTGTTAAAAAGACTCTGCAAGGATTCAAGTCAGTTGTAATCGACTCAATCGACGAAAAATATTTCGTAGAAAATCGCGGTTATTATGCAATTCCAACAGGCGTTGAAAACGCTTTTGAATTAAAACTTACATTAAAAGAAGCGAGTGATGCGGCTATTTTCGAAAACGAAAAAAGCAAAATCTCTTTCTATGCAAGCAAAGACATTGCAGGCAAAGACAGAGTTGGAAGCGATGTTTTTGAATTTGGCGAAATGACTCTTGCTGGCGGCGTTGTTACTATTCCAGTAAAAACAAAAGCTGATGTAAACATTGCTGAAAAATTGGGAACAAAATTCTTTGTTCGTGTTGAATACAACAACTCAGTTGCAATTTTAGATTGGACTGCTCAACCTGCCGATGGCGACAAGCAAGCGGGAGTAGTTGTTTACAACCAACGTCCAGACGGAATTTCAAATGATTCTTTAAAAGATCAAACATTTAATGTAACTCAAACAATGACAAACACCGGTTCTAGTGAAATAACAATTAGGGGTGGAAAAATTGCCGAACCAGGATATATTGGCGAAAACGCAATTAATCAGTTTGCTGAACTTATAAATGGCGAAAATTATACTATAATCACTGACGTTTACGGACGTGCTTTTAAGTATGATTACACAATTTCATCTTCTAATTCAAAAATCGTAATCGCTGACAACAACGAAAAGAAAATCACATTCGGCACAGGCACTGAAAACGGAATTATTGTTACAATCACAGCGGGCAGCAAATCATTCAACTTTACATTAAATGTTTCAACTACTGGTGTGACAGGAATTAAAGTTGATGGAAAAGATCAAGACAATTTTGCAAATCCGAAATACGCACTGGACGGCAAAGTGGATAACAAGGTTGTCCTTAAAAACGAAACAGAGAGTAAGGGACTTCTTGATGTCTTTGTGTCTTCTGGACTATATGATCCAAGCTACTATACAATCAAACTTAAAGATGAACCAAGCCAAGCATTGACAGAGATGATTGACTTTACATATGGAAATACTACGACGGAAATTAAAAGTTTCATAATTAAAGAAAACTTTGCAGACGACGTTACAATTTCATTTGTTGCAACAAACAGCGATTCAACATTAAACTTTACTTTTGACATCACAATCAAAAAATTTGCAACAGAAGAAAAAGTTGACTTTGCAAACATCAAATATGGCGAATACGAGGTTACTGGCGAAACAATAAGCCAAATAGGAGTTGCAGACGAAGACAAAGGAGAAAACTTCGACCCAACAGCGACATATGTTTATTCTGCCTTCCCAATTGACCTTAATAAATACGTTAAAGTTAGACTTGGTGAAGCAGACACCGAAGGAAATGTTACATATGTAAATTGGGCAGAAATATATAAAGAAAAACAGGATCTTGAAATCAACTCAACAGTGGTTGGAAAAATTGAGAATGGAAAGTTGACATTTAATGATGTTTACGAACCAACACAATACACATTTACTCTTTATGTTTTAAATGGAAACAAATATGCTTATTATAAAGATTTAACATTTGTTGTATGTCCAAACTTTAAGCTTGTTCAAAAAAACGAAGATTTAAGCGTTAAAAACATAAAGGGTGATAATGAGTTTAAAAATTATTTCGAGCTTAAAAGAACAACTCTTGGATATGGCACTGTTCAAGCAGTTGGCGTTGATAAGATTGATGGAATTTCATCATACGAAGTTTCAAAATACTATCAACTTGATACAAATAAAAAGTTTATATCAGTTTTGCCTTTAGATTTAGGTTATGGTGAAACTTACAAAACAATCTCAATTTCAGCAAAAACAATTATCAACGAAACCGAAAAAGTTGTAGCAACTTGCTCGGCAAACCTTTCACTTGGATTTAGCATAGTTGATCTTGCAAGCTTCTCAGATTTGTTTATGCTTGGAAGAACAATAAGATATAACGGCTATGATGCAGTTTGGGTTGACAGAAATAGTGCAACTTTTGTAAAAGATTATAAAGATACTGACAGCGGCATAGGTGTAAAACTCAACCCAGTTAAAAATGCTTACACCATCGCCGCAACGCTAATCACCTTTACAAGCGCATCAAACAATGCGTTGGTGGCTGGCAATTCAGTTTACTTCCAAGTATACTTTACTGACGGAGACAACACACTTGCTACATGGAGAATTCCATTTGTTTGGTCACGTGTGGGAAGCAAAATTGCATCTTATCCATATGAAACACCTAGCGATTCAAACACAAACAACACCGACTTAAATGACACTCTCAACAACCCTAATAATTTGTTTGTCGAAGTTGAAGGTGGCAAAACATATTATCTCGTTGCGCCTTTTGAATATTACTTGGAAGAAGGAATTTTAACCATCGTTGAAAGTGTTGGCGACGACGATGGCGACGGCAAAGACGACGGCGATATAACATACACTCAAGGCGAAACCGGTGAAACCTTTGAGTTTAAGGGAATTAAATTCACGATTGATGATAGCAATCAAATCAAAGCTGCCGGCGTAAATAATGGCAACACAATTTCAGTTGGACAAACATTCACAATTACTAAAGACGAAGTTCCAACCACTTATTACTTTAAGGCTATTGACACAGCAAGCAAGAAAATCACAATTTATAAAGCATACAAGGGAACTAAAAACGAAAGTGGATGCACAATAAATTATAAAGGCGAAGAACCATATACTTACACTTACAAAGACAGCATTTATGGCCAAATGTTAACTTCACTTGGAAATAACGAGTATTTAACAGGTTTGCAACAAACAGATTTTGCAGACGGAACAGGATATGTCTTTGAAGTTTTAAACAACCAAAAAGTTTATTCAATAACAGACAATAAACTTACAATCAACAACATTATTTCTGAAAACGATGTTGACACATTCTTCTACATTGTTCAAAAAACAACAGACAAGCCAGGCGTTGAAAACTTAAGATATAAATTCACTCTTAAAGTTAAACCAAATGCGACAAACTTTGTTAATGTAACATATCCATTTGGTGGCAATGCTGAAAACTTAACAGTTGAAAATGGTGTTACAACAAATCCACCTATCGATTTAAAAGCAGAATTAGGCGCAGATACTCAAAATCAAGGCAAACATAGAATTGCTGATAAAATTTTAGTAAACGGAACAACAGATCCGGTTGATATTTCAAAGAGTGCGACATTGTCAGTTTCACAACTTTTGATTGACGGAACGGATTATACTTCAAGATATGCAGACAATGAAAGATTTACAGTTGCGATTGAAATCGTAGAAGGCAGTGATGGCAACCAAACAAATCTTAATGTAACTTTTACAAACAAAGCAAATGCAAAAAATATCACAGTAAAATTATTAAGAGCATATCCAAATGTTTACGGCGCAGATTTTGAATATGTATTCTCAATCAATGCAAGCAGCGTTGAATACTTTATTAAATACAACAATGCAAAACCAACAGTCGGTAACACAGAACAGGGAAAGCCAGTGGGTGAATTCACAGTCGGAACACGTGATGCGACTTGGAAATTAGCAAACACTACAGACGCTCAAACAGTTAGGGTGACAACAAAACAACGCACTGATTCAGGCGAAAGCAATGTCGATCCAAACAAAGTGGTAACAGTGTTAACTCATGATGATTTGGGAGAGGGATACACAGTTGAATATGATTACAAAGCAGCAAACCCAACTCTTTCAATCACACTTCCAGAATTTAGAGCAAGTGAAATAACAAGAGAAGTTTACTTCTCGGTTGACGGAAAAGTAATTTCAACAATCACTTTAATCATTCCAGCAACTGTAGTTGCTAAACAAGTTAACCCAACGCTTGATGCTGGTAAAAAGTATACAATAATGGATTTGGCTGACGTATCAGAAACTACAGACGCAACACTAACAAAAATCGAAATATGCGAAGATAATGATGCTGATGTAAAAAAGTATGTTTCAATAGTTAATAATGAACTCGTTATAAAAAATTCGATTGCTTCTCATGAAATAAAATTAAAACTCAGCTATACTTACGGGGAAAATACAGGTTTTGTAATATACACCTATGAAATTGCAGCGAACATCAAACCTAAGCAATCTCTTGAAACACAATCGTTAGTTGCGGGAACAGAGTATAAAAAATTATCTTTTACAGATTTACAAGACACAACAAGTGTTTCTGCAAATGGCTTTACATTAGCTTGGACGGCACAAGATTCTGGATTGTTTGAAAACATTTCAATGACAAACGATAATAGCGGAAATATCAACATCAAAGCAAAAGATGTTGCAATCACAACCAGCACAACAGTTACATTAACTTTCACATATAAAAACGGAGAAAAAGAATTATTTACATTTAATGTTAGTGTGCCAGTGACAATCTATCCAGCAGTTAAACTTCAAACAAACTATCCAAACCCAAGCGCAACTGAAAACTTAACATATGAATCGGTTAAAAGCGGAACAGCAATCAAAGAGTTCTTATCATCAGCTGCAGAATTTGCAAGCGCAGAAAGAATTAAAGCAGCAGCTGCTAATGCCGACGGATCAAATGGCGAATACAAAGGCTCATATAACAATGAATATAGAGCATTAACTAACAACGCTTCAGTAAAAATCGTTGAACAACAAAATATGGGTCCAGTTAATTGTGGTGAAAATGCACTATCATCTAGCGCAGAAACAAGCGCAGGAATAAACTCAACGTTTACATTCACAAAAGGCACAGGCACAGGCACAAGTTATGTAATTTTGCAAGTTAAATATCATGGCGTATCAATCAACTATACCGTTTATGTTTTTGACAATGTTGTAAGTGGTTATGTAAACTCTACAATCCATAGAAACGGCGAAGTCGAAACAATCTATCAAGATCGTATCAACACCACAGACTTATTCAATAAGTCAAGATTGCTCAAACTCGAAGTTGGGGCAAGTGCAATCGTTGGCGCAGTTTATTATCCATATGTTGTCACAGTGGGAAACGACGGAACTTATACCAATGAAGAACAACTTTTGCAATTCCAACTTAAATCTGAATATGTTGGCAGAACCATATATGTTGACAGCGGGAAAAATGAACTTAAACTTGCTGCAGATCAAACAATTGTATTCTTTGCAAAGGCAGGGGCAGACGTAACAAAAGATGCTGTAATGACAGGCGTTACATTTGTTCGCACAGCAGGTAGAGTTGAATATCGTTATGCAACAGCTGACGGACAAAGCATTGATATTACAAATAGTAATATGAATACCGCAGACAATGGCAGCCCAACAGGAGAAAATGAAGAAAAAACTTATACAGTTGGATACTACATCGGTGAAAAACAGACGACGCCGCCATTAAATCTTCAATCTACATTCACATACAAAGTTAAAATGGGCTTAGATATTGATGTTGATCGCAAGTTTGATGCAAGCAATTCAAATTCGACACCAACAATTATTGAAATTGAAGCTCACAAGGGTGAATATTATCGTTTGGTTGAACAAGCGGGCATTCGCCATCCATCAACCGGCGAACTTATCACCGCAAAATCACTCGGCGCGTCAACAATTTCTTATGAAGTAGTGAATGTAAAAGCAACCGGCAATTCAAAATATGCTAGAATATTTGACAACTATAAAGAATTTAAATATCGAAACAACGACAACAAAGGTGAAGACTATCTCAAGTTGCACGACATTGCAGAACAAGCAGGAGAAAATGGCAAGAAAATTTACGACTACTATTTGTTTGGACTTGGTTGTGCAGCCGATGGCGATTATGTTTTGCTTAAAATAATATATACAAACAATGGTGTAGAAAAACCTTTCTTTATCGCAATCAAAATCGTGCCAGACTATGAAATCACTCTTGCGGGTGAAAAATATGAACCTGTAGTTGAAAATAATAGCGCATATGTAACAAACAAAGATAAACCTTATGTGTTTACTCCTGTTAAGACTACCACAACTACAACAGAAGGCCCAACCCCAACCTACAAAGAAATGACACTTGCGGCTAGCGGTTCAGGCGAACAACTCATTTCTGCAATCAGAACAAACTGGAACTCAACAAACATTGCTTACAGTTTTGACTATGTGCTTACACAACAAGAAAACAGTGAATACAACACTCAGGCAAACAATAAAAAGTTGCAATTAGATGAAGTAAGTGGATGGGAATCAGCAACTAATAATGGTGTAGTTCAATATAAGCCTACATCTACAACAATTAAATTTGCTCCTGCAGAAGTTGTGTTTGGTGTAAAACAATATTTTGTTGAAATTACTGATGATTATGGCTACAAGATCATGTTCTATTTCAATCTTGTTCCTGCAGACGATCAAACACCAACAGTTTATGAAGCAGTTTCAACCTTAAACTTTACTGAAGGCGAGGATTTTGATATCGGACTTGTTTATGATGCAATTTCAATCAATGAAGTCAAAGATGAAACAACAGAAACAACAGAAACAACAGAAACAACAGAGCAAACGCCGAAAACGGCTGAAATCGAATACAACAAAGCGCCAGAAAGCGATGCAATCAAAAAGATTATTCTTCAAAACATTGATGCATGGGGACTTACAACAAACTATACAAGACCTGCAGGCATAACCAATAACTTTGACGACATAAAGGGAATGGCTGACAAGTATAAGGGCTCACCTAAATTCCATGATGTGACAGTCAAAGACGTTACTTTCAAATATGAAAGCGACAAAGGAGTTTCGGCAGGCTCGGTGGATGTAAACAAATACAAAGAATTTTCTTTAGGATCGGGCGGTGCTGTAAAAGTTGGTTCATATTATTCTTATAATGGTGTGACTTACTTAACACAATACAATGGAACAAAAGTATCGCTGTCTACCACTTTAACAGGGGAAATAACCGGAACTACAACTGGAGAAGGTGAATCTGCAACTACAACTTACACTTGGAAAACCCCAAACATAGTCAATAATCAGGGTGCAGAAATGGTTAATGGTAAAATTAAAATCAAAGTAGGCGAATCTTTATATGGAGAAGGCGGCACCATTAAAATCGACGTTGACGGCAACGCCTATACAACATATTTCGTTGAAAAGATTGAATATAATGAAAGCACTAAGAAAGGCACGGTTGTTTTAAAGGCTACTTATGAGCCTGATGGCAACAATTATTATCTTGGGTTTGACACCACTGGAACTACTGGAACTGTCAGAGAAGTAGAAAAGAGTGAAGAAGATAAGAAGAAAGGCACAATTCTTGCAACAGATGCATTGTATTGGCCTAGTGCAAACGATAAATACAGAACATTGAGCGCGGGATATTATAAAGTTCCTTACATGGATGGCTGGATTTACGGAACATCTGACACAACTCAAATTTCTATTTTGATAACCTTGACCTATAAAGCGACGGTAGAAAGCCAAGAGGAAAGCTGCGTAGTAGTTTACAACGCAAATATTACAAAGAAAGCTAAGTTTAATTCGACGGCGAAAGTAATTACAGATGGAGTCCCATTCACTCTGAAATACACCGAAGCCAAAGAAGAAAACGGTGAAACAATACCAGCTTCCGGTTATATTCAAGTTGCAGAAGGTGACCAAAATGGCAACGGAGACAATCTTATATATGACGATACAATAGCAGTTACAATTCCTGCACAAGGACAAGTAGTATTGTCTATAAATGTTTCAGAAAACGAGACATGGAAAAACTTTGTCTTGACTAGAAACAATACTTCAACAACAAGCCAAAGAACTGATTTTATTAGCATTTCTGAAGTTTATGGAAAAACGATAAAACCAGGCGACATGACAATTGAAGTTTCATGGGTTGGGACTGACGGTGCGAATGTTTATTATAGTAGTGGCAATATAAATGTTGGAACCGAAGAAAAGCCAACATACACTTATGGAAGCAAAGAAGTAAACAGTCCAGAAGGTAGCATAAGTGTCGACGGCAAAAATTATGGATATAAACTTCTTAAACTTCAAGATGGAACAGAAACCAAATATAAGCTTGCTATGATAAAAGAAGATAGCGTATGGCGTATGGTTGACAATTATAAAGGTTCGAAAATTGTGCTGAATAATAAAATCTATGAAGTTGGATTTGAGGGCAACGTAAAGCTTACATTAAAGGCAGAAAACGCAACAACTGTCATTTCGTCGACAACTGCGATTACTCCAGGACAAGAGTTACAGATAGAAGGGATAACCCAAGATGTTCTTTACATTGAAAGTGCTGAAAGAATCCCTTCACAGACAAGCGTTACTGACGTTTATCAATACAGCATTACAAAGAGTTATATAATTAAAGCAAATGGAACTTATTATCAATATAAACATAACTTTATTATGACTCCTAAATATGCTTACTTCGACAACGGCTTAGGTCAAGAAGTTGTTAAAGAGATTTATAAGACCAAAGAAGATTGGAATGCATTAAAAGCATATGATGAAAATAATAATTATATTGGCTATACTGTTAATTTGGGAGATTGGGCTAATGGAGCAACGTTGTCTAATGGCAAAACTTATGACGCTGTTAAAGTAGCGTCGGCTGAAACTGGCAAAAGCACAGTCACTCAAGGGGAATTGCAGAATTTAACATCTGTTGATTTAAATGCCATTGAATTCACAATTGGTAAAGATGGAACAAGTTTTACTGATGCGGTTATTTATAATACTGAACCAGGAAAAACAAAGGGAACGATTGTGACAGGCGCTAATTATAAGTTGAACAATAACCAATACATCTTGATCAGAATTTGGATTAAGGCTTCAGGTGGACCAAATGGCGGATTCAATGGCGGAAAGTATGGTAATAAAGATTACAAGAAACTTCTTGGAGAGCTTAGAATCTATCTGACCGACTCAACAAATACTCCAAATCCTTAACAATAAAAATGTCAAAGCAAAAATGCTTTGGCATTTTTTTGAAAAAAGTATATACTATTTTTATGCATTGGATTTCTTGGGTGTTTTTAGGATTTGGCGTAGTTGGCATTGTAAACCTATTGTTGTTGATAGGAATGGTTTTTCTCGAAAAGAAAAAGCCACAAACTATCATGGCGTGGATGGCGATTTTAACATTTTTGCCTATTATCGGATTCGTATTTTATATGTTGCTGGGCAGCGGGCTGAGCCATCGTGTCAAAAGCATGATTAAAAAGAAAGCAATTTCTGAAAAAGACGTTTTGAAAAACATTAAAGGATTGAAAACTTTTTCGGAAGTTATTGGGCTTAAGGTGTTAAGTCGCGACGCCGAACTTGTTAAACTTTGCTTTGACATGGGCGGATATCCTTGTATTGGCAACGACGTAAAAATCTTCTGCCATGGCATGGAGAAAATGGCTATTTTAAAACAAGACCTTTTAGAAGCTAAGAAATCGATCAACCTTGAATACTATATTTTCGCCAACGACAAGATTGGAAAAGAAATTATGGGCATTCTTATCAAAAAGGCGAAAGACGGAGTGAAGGTTAAACTTATTTATGACTCAATCGGAAGCAAGAAGAGTTCACGCAGATTTTTCAAGAAACTTGAAAAGGCTGGTGGCGAAGTTGCGGAATTTTTTCCACCTTTCTTACACGTTCGTTCGATAAATTTGAAAGTAAACTATCGAAATCACAGGAAGATTGCGGTTATTGATGGCAAAATTGCTTACACGGGCGGAATAAACATCCGTGACGACCATATGGGAATGAAGAAAAAACTTTCACCTTGGCGCGATGCAAGCATACGTATCGAAGGCAGTGGCGTGTATCCACTTCAAAACATATTCTTGGATGATTGGCGTTATGCTAAAAAAGATGAAACGCCTGTTGAAAAATATCTCAAATTTTATTTCCCTGTGCCAGAACCAAAGGGCGACGTCGCTTTGCAGGTGCTGACATCTGGACCTGACAGCAAGTTGCAAAAGATTAAAGAAGCTTACATTAAAATGATTGTAAGTGCAAAGAAAAGGGTTTATTTGCAGACTCCATATTTTGTGCCTGACGATGCGTTTATGTCGGCGCTTACGATTGCGAAAAAGAGTGGGGTTGATGTTCGAATTATGTTGCCGGCAAAGCCTGACAAGCGCGCTGTTTATTTGCCAACGCTTTCATATGCAAGAGAAATGGCGGAAGTGGGCATTAAGATTTATTTTTACAATGGATTTTTGCACGCGAAAACGCTGCTTGTCGACGACAACAAATTGTCGATTGGAAGTTGCAATCTTGACAACCGCTCGTTTGGGCTTAACTTTGAGTGCACGGCGATTATGTATAGCGAAGAATTGACAAAAAAATATCTTGAATTCTTGGAAGAAGATTTTATGGATTCAGTTGTAGCAGATGAAGCCTACTTTAAAAAGATTCCGCTTTTAACCAAGATGGGGCAAGCGTTTTATAGAATGCTTTCGCCGCTGCTTTAAAATTTGTAATAAAAAAACAGACCGTTGGGTCTGTTTTTTGTTTGTAGTGAATGGAGAAGAGTTAGGCAACTGATTTATAGTTTAATGAAGATGCGGTTACGGTTGCGGTGTATATGCCGGTGGTTCTGACTACTGAAATCCTGAATGTGTCGCCAGGACGAACTTTTAAGAAGAATTCGTTAAGTTCAAATTCGCGGCTGAGTTCAAGTTTTGTTTCGCCAAGTTGGACTGATACGACCTTGTCGCCAACTAAAAGTCCGCTAGTGAGTGCCATTCCAGAAGATTCCGTCACGATTATATCTTCTTTCATATATGTGAGTTTTGTTTCTTCGTCATATACGGCTTTGTTGTTTGCAATGCCGGTTGTTAGGCCGAAGTTGTATAATTTCACGCCAGAATATCCGCTTTTTTCATAGTTGTAAATGATGTTGTCAGCAACGTTGATTGCAAGGTTGGTTGGGATTGCCATGCCAATGTTTTGCGCGTCGTTGATGCCGGCGTTTACTATGCCAAGCAATCTTGCTTTTTCATCAAACAAGCCGCCGCCTGAGTTGCCGCCATTGATTGGCGCGTCTGTGCGAAGACATCTGACTACTACATCGTAAAAGTCTGAATATTGAATGTATTCTGATTCAACGCTGACGATTCCTTTTGTTGCGCTGATGCCTATGCCGAGCGGGTTGCCGATTGCGATTGCTGTTTCGCCAAGGTGCGCTGGGTTTGTGGCTATGTCTGCTGCACGAACGCAACTGTTTTTGATAATGTCACTGTTTGAAATCTTTAAAACCGCTATGTCATAGTTTAATGCGCCGCCCACATATTCGCAGGCGATTACTTGCTGGCCGTAGGTGATGCTTACGCTGCCGTCGCTGAGTTCGGTTGCGGTTGTGCCTTCGCTGCCATAAATTTCAGCGTAAATCTTTTTTGCAATATGGTTTGATGTTGTATAAGATTTGTTGTAAACCACGTGATAGTTGGTTACCAAATATGCGTCGCCCGCATCTTTGTCAAGTTTATATATTATTCCTGCGCCGGCACTGAACACCGTTTGGCTGGTGGTCGAGCCAAAGACGGACGAAGTGAGAGTGTTGCCTTCGGTGTAAATGCTTACTACGCTTAAAACCGCCTTGTTGGTGGCTTCTTCGATGTCGGATGTTGTTATTTTGTCAACCGAAACGATTGGAGAAACGTAGGTCGTGTCGATTCCACATGCCGACATGAGCAGCGTGAGACATGGAATTAAAATCGCCATGAATATGGCTGCTAAAATTTTTTGGTGTTTTTTCATATGAACCTCACTTATATAAAAATAGTATAATCATTTTTCTTTTTAAAATCAACTTAATCAAATCACTTGCATTTCGCCGCTTTTATTTAAACATGCTTGCAAATTTTTTAAAAAAATGATATAATAGCACAGTTTATTTTTAGGGAGGATGAAAATGCAGGAAGAAAAACGCTATCTATCCCAAGTTGAAGAAGCCATTGACGAGAATGTCAAACTGCTAACAGAAGAAAGAGACGGGCAACAGGACTTCTTTGACAAAACCAAATCCGAGTTTACATCTTCATTTTATGAAGACGATGCGGTTATGATGTCACGCTATAAAACGACGCTGGCTGAAACCGAAAATCAAATTGAACTTTTGTCAAAACGCATCGAATCACTTAAAAAACAAAAGCCAAGGCCATATTTTGCAAGGGTTGATTTTCACGACAATCAACTTGGCACTGACCAGAAAATTTACATAGGTCTTTCACATATTTCTGATTCAAACAAACAATATGTTTGCGATTGGCGCGCGCCTATCAGCAGTCTTTATTATGATTATGACGAAGGTGACGCCGAATATGAATCACCAGATGGCGAAGTAAAAGGCAAGATTACGCTTAAGCGCCAATTTGGGATTTCTGACGGCAAGTTGAATTATTATGTTGACACAAAACAAAACATAAACGACGAAATTCTGCAACAAGTGCTAAGCAAAAATTCTTCAACCAAAATGCAAGAAATTGTTTCGACAATTCAAAAAGAACAAAATGCAATCATACGTGAAGAAAAATTCAGAACGATTTTAGTTCAGGGTGTGGCTGGCTCGGGAAAGACAAGCATTGCATTACATAGGGCAGGATATTTGCTTTTCAAACATAAAAACGACTTTAACAGCAATGACGTTTTGATTTTGTCTCCTTCAAATCTTTTTTCAAGTTATGTAAGTGAAGTTTTGCCAGAACTTGGCGAAGATAATGTTATTGAAATGACCTTCTCACATATTGCAAAGACCGAACTAAAAAAGAAGATTCAACCGCGAGAAAAACTTATTGATGAAATTTACGCAAACAAAAATCAGACAAAACTTAATGAAATTGCTTATAAGGCATCGTTTGAGTTTTTGAACGATTTACTTGAATTTTTAAATAAATCATATGCTTCGCTTTTTGATCCAAAAGACTTGGTATTTAAACCAAAAGATGCGGACGTAAACTCATATAATGCATTCACCTTTACGCGCGATGAAATGATACACTTGTATTTTGAAGTGTTTGGCTCGTTGCCTGTTAACAAGCGTATTGATTACATGACAGACTATCTTATTGAGAGATTTGGTCTCAGGGCAGAAGAGAGCGAACTTATAAAGCCACGTTTTAAAAGCATGCTTTACAAGTTTTTCCCTATTGACGACATTTACAAAATTTGCAATGTTTTTTATGCAAGAATGGGGCTCAGCCAACCCGCTTTTGATACTGTGCCGTATGAAGATGCGGCGGCTTTGCTTGTTATTAAAGAATATACGCAAGGGTTAAGCCATGAATATGGGATTAAATATGTGATTATTGATGAAATGCAAGATTTTTCTCCAATGCACTTTTATTTCTTCAATCGCATTTGGGATTGTCCAAAAATTATTTTAGGAGATATCAATCAGTGTATTGAAAAAACGCTGTCAAAGAAATATCTCATAGAACTTGCAAGATTTTTGAAAGCAAAGACAATCGTGCTTAACAAAACATATCGCGCAACCCGTCAGATTTCACAATTCAGCGAAAATCTGATTGGGCTTAAAGGCGTTGTTAATTTTAACCGTGAAGGGAAAGAACCAAGAATTATTCGCACAAACTCAACCGAAGAAGCATTGCTTAAACTTATCAAAGAGGCGGAGGGAAAATTTACTCATACTGCCATAGTTTGCAAGACCAGCGAAGAAGTGGCGCGCGTTTCAAATATGTTAAAAGATAAGTTTAAGTTTGAAGTTATCGTTGGCTCAGATGAAAGTTTTGACTATCCACTTGTAGTTACGACAGCTTCAACTTCGAAGGGAATTGAATTTGATTATGTAATAATTCCATTTGTAGATGAAGCAAATTATCATTCACCACTCGACAGAAACATGCTTTATGTCGCTTCGACAAGGGCCTTGCATGAACTTGATATCCTTTATGAAGGCAAGAAATCAAAATTCTTAAAAAGGCATGAATATACAAAAAACGACTAATAATTATGCCATAATGGCGGAGGGGTGGAGCATAAAGTAAAACGTGATAGAAACAAATTGACTATCACACGTTAAAAAAGCATAAAAACCTAAAACCAAAATAAAGGCAAATAGCGATTTTGCTACAAATTTAATGTGGAAATGTGGATAACTTATCTAAAATTGCCCACACAGACCCCATAAACCGTCATAATGCATAAAAATAAGCCGTTTTGCATAAATATTTACATGTGGAAATGTGGATAACTTTTGCACTTTAAAATCTGCGATTTTTGCATGCTACCAGCATGCGCGACTGCTTTCAAGCAGCCGCTAAAGTGCAAAAGATTTCGCTTCGTCGCGAATGCCCTTGCAAGCAAGCATATCGCTCCTCGCGATAACTTTTTCTCTTCGTTTGAGAGACATAAAAATCATATAAAAACTAATATGTTGCTTTTAAATATGTTGGTGGACGCAAAAGATTTCGTTACGTTTAATTGTCCTAAAATCACAGAACTTTAAAAAGGCGTTGTAAACGTGTTTCGATTTTAATGTGCTTTGCCGAAAAAGTAAAAAGCGAAATTTGATATAAAATTTATTTATGGAAAACATTGCATATATGTATTTCAAATAAGAAATTGTCAAAGTTTAAACGATTGACAATTTTTTTTGTATGCGATAAACTTATCTCGATAAAAGGACACAAAAATGAACAATAAAATTATGCCTAGAAAGTTGGCGGGATTTTGGGAACTTGAGCCCGAAAAAGAAATGCTTTTTGAAGAAATGATTGACAAAATTAAATCTGTTTTTGCCAAACATTGTTTCATGCCGCTTGATACTCCTGCAATGGAACTTTCTGAGATTTTGCTTGCTAAAAGTGGCGGCGATGTAGACAAAGAGGTTTATCGTTTTACAAAAGGTTCGACAGATGCGTGCCTTAGATATGACTTGACCGTTCCACTTGCTCGTTTTGTGGCTGCAAATGAAAACACTCTCGCGTTTCCTTTTAAGCGTTTCCAAATAGGAAAAGTTTATCGCGGAGAGCGTCCTCAAAAGGGAAGATTTAGAGAATTTTATCAATGTGACGCAGACGTGATTGGTGATGGCGAACTTTCACTTGTGAATGATGCGGAGTGTATAAAACTGTATAAAGATGTTTTTGATGAGTTTAATCTTAAAGGACAAGTTAAAGTAAGCAACCGCAAAGTTCTGTTTGGACTTGCAAAAGCTCTTGGACTTGAAGAAAAGTTTGGTGATGCTGCAATCATTATGGATAAGCTTGACAAGATTGGTAATCAAAATGTTGAAGAACAACTTTTAGAACTTGGCTGCTCTAAAACTGATGCCGCAAAATTGATTGAACTCACCAAAATATCAGGCTATGAAGACGCGATTGAAAAAGCGAGTCGTCTTTCAAACGATGAAGAATTTATCTGCGGGCTTAACGAACTTAAAAGCGTTTTAACTTATGCGCGAGCAATGGGCCTTAGCGAAGATGATTTTGTGTTGGATTTTGGAATCATTCGTGGACATAATTATTACACAGGAACAGTTTTTGAAGGATTTATTGACGGCTGCACAAGTGCTATAGGTGGCGGCGGCAGATATGAAAACCTTGCCGAATACTTTACGGATCGCAAACTCCCTGGCGTTGGAATGAGCATTGGGATGAGCAGATTGTTTGATTATCTTGACCAAAGCGGATATTTCGGCGACGAAGTTAAATCTGCTACGCAAGTGGCAATAATCCCATTGGGTGACACTTTGCTTGACTGCTTGAATACTTGCGCTAAACTGCAAGCAAATGGAGTTAAGGCAGAAGTGTTTGCCGAAAACAAAAGTTTTAAGTCAAAGATGAAAGAAGCAAATCGCAAGCATGTAGGTTATGCTCTTATCATGGGCGAAGACGAAGTTAAAAATGGTGTGTTTGCATTAAAAAACATGAGCACAGGCGAACAAGAATCTTTGACGGAACAACAATTATTAAATAAATTTTAAGTTTTATAGCGAGGTTTATTATGCTGATCACTATTGAGGGTGTGGATTGTTCAGGAAAAGAGACGCAATCTAATATTTTGGCGGAAAGATTGAGAAAAGAGGGTAAAACTGTTGCTAAATATTCTTTTCCTTTCTATTCTTCTCCAACAGGGCGAATTGTTGGAAGACCTTATCTTGGCAAAGACAACAATTCATATTTTGAAGAAGGCGCTTCTCATGTAGATCCATATGTGGCCTCGCTTTATTTTGCAGCCGATCGAAAATACAACGAAAAGATTATTGAAGATGCGCTTAAAAATAACGATTATGTCATTTTGGATCGTTACATTTATTCAAACATGGCGCATCAGGGTTGCAAACTTAAAGAAAGCGAGCAGGACGAATTTTTCAACTTTATTTCAAAACTTGAATTTGACCTGCTTAAACTTCCGAAACCTGACATAGCGTTCTTTTTATATTTACCTGTCGATCTTGTTAAGATTTTGAAACAAAACCGCAAAGAACGCGAAGATGATCACGAAAAAGATGTTAATTATCTTTTAAATGCGGAAAAAACATATAAGAAACTTGCGAAAGAATGTTCGTTTACCGAAATTGATTGCTTTAAGGGTGACCAAATTCGAAGCGTTGATGACATCGCAAACGAAATTTATAGTTACGTAAAAAATGAACGATAGAATTGCGCGAAAATTAAAAATGTTGCCTTTGTCAAGTGGCGTTTATGTGATGAGAAATTCAAACGGCACTGTCATTTATGTTGGCAAAGCAAAAGTGCTGAAAAACCGCGTAAGTCAATATTTTAGAAATTCGCCAAAACCTATTAAGGTTCAAGCGATGGTTGACAACATTGACGACTTTGAATATTTTATTACAGCCTCCGAGCGCGACGCGTTGGCGCTTGAAAGCAACCTAATAAAGAAATATCAACCACATTACAACATTTTGCTTAAAGACGGGAAGGCATTTCCTTATATTGCGATAAACATGAACGAGCCTTTCCCAAAATTGCAAATATTGCGCAAGGTTGGCAAAAAAGGATATAAATATTTTGGGCCATATTTTGCGGGCTTGAATGCAGGTGAAATTGTAAAAACCGCAAACAGTGCGTTTGGGCTTAGAACTTGCAACAATAAAATTACAGACACATCACACGCAAAACGTGAGTGCCTCAACTTTTTCTTGGGACTTTGCAGCGCGCCGTGCACGAAACAAGTTTCGCGAGAAGAATATGCGCAGAGACTTAAAAAAGCAATCAACTTTTTGAGCGGAAACGACGAAGAGATTGAACAGATATTGACACAAAAAATGAAACAGGCCGCCGACAACGAAAATTTTGAAAGTGCGCTTATGTATCGCGACAGATTAAAGATGGTTGAAAAACTTAAACAGCGCGTTGTGGCCAACATGCCAAAAGACGTTGATAAAGACGTTTTTGCTTATTTTTCAGATGGGCTTAACGGCGTGCTTACGGCTATGGTTGTGCGTGGTGGGAAAATTTTGGGTGTGATGAATTATCCTACTGAAGATGCCAGCATTGAAGAAGGGCAAACAATGTTCAACTTTTTGCTGCAATATTATCAAAATATGATCGTTCCAAATGAAATCGTGGTCAGCCACACCGTAGAGGACGAAGAGATGTTGTTTGAACAACTGGGCAAGAAGACGAAAATCATAACCAATCCCAAAGGCATCAATTTGTCGCTATTAAAAATGGCGGAGGCCAATGCCAAAGATTATTTGGAAAAACATATAGAAAAAGAGAAGATTAAATTTTCAAATACTTTTGGCGCACTTGAAAAATTGCAACAGACGCTTGGACTGCCAAGACTCCCAATGCGAATGGAGTGCTATGATATTTCGCATATCAGAGGAACAAACAAGGTTGCGTCAATGGTTGTTTTTAAAGCCGGCGAGTCTTCAAAAAAAGATTATCGCAAATTTATAATTAAAACCGTAAAGGGTTCAAACGATTTTGCTTCGCTGCAAGAAACGTTAAAAAGGCGACTCGCAAGACTTAAAAGCGGAGACGGCGAAAGTTTTAAAGAAACGCCAGATCTGCTTGTAATCGACGGAGGGAAGGGACAACTTTCGTCGTGCCAAGAAATTTTGCATGAAAGCGGCCTTGAGATTCCTATGATTTCGCTTGCAAAAAGAATTGAAGAAGTTTTTGTTCCTGGACAAAGCGAACCAATTTTGCTTAAACCACACAGCGCCGAATTAAAGCTTTTGCAGCGCATAAGAGATGAAGCGCATAGATTTGCAATCACCTTTCACAGACAAACGCGCGGCAAGCAACAAACGCACTCGCTTCTGGAAGATATACCTGGGCTTGGGCCTAAAAAGGCACAGGCACTTTTGACGGCATTTGAAAATGTTGAGCAAATAAAAAAGGCAAGCGTTGAAGAGCTTATGATAGTGCCTGGGATTCATGAGACGTTGGCTATAGAAATTTACAAACATTTTAGAAAAGAAGAATAAAAAAACGACTTAATTTAGTCAACGCTGTTTGAAACTAGCAATAATTTCTAAAAAATAAGTTTTTTTGCTTGTATTTATAAAAAACGTTATGTTACTATATAATTATGAATAAAGAATTAAAAGAGTATATTCGTTTACAAATCAAACCTCTTTACAAACAATTTGATAAGGGGCACAATATTTCTCACTTTAATTTTGTCACATCCAACTGTGTCAATTATGGTAAAAAGCTTATATCGCAGGGCTTTGATATTGACCTAGATATTGCCTATGTCGTTGGTGCATTTCACGACATAGGAATTATTAAAGGTAGAGAAAATCACGCACTCAGCTCAGGTGAATTTGTAAGAAATGATGCTGTTTTGAAAAAGTTTTACAACGAAAAAACTATTGAAATGATTGCACAAGCAGTTGAAGATCATTCGTCGCATCTAACTTACGAGCCACGAAATATTTATGGGAAAATTGTTGCCGATGCTGATCGTAATAACTCGGTTTATCTTGTTTTTTCTAGGCCAATCAAATACGGTTTGAAGAATGAACCAAAATCATGGACCAAGCAACAACATCTTGAAAGAGCTTATAAATTTGTTCAACAGAAATTCGGTGAGAATGGATATGTTAAATATTGGCTAGACATTAACGATACAAAAAAAGAACAACATGCAGTTTGGGAACTTCTTAACAATAAAGAGAAATGTTTTGCTTATATGAGCGGTCTTTTTGATGAAATCACAAAAGGTAGAAAATAAACTAAATAAAGAGAATTTTATTTCAAAATTCTTATCAAATGCTTGATAGGAGAATCTGCTGTTATAATCTACTACAAAAAGCGAAAGTGCGTTACACTCACTAACACTTTCGCTTTTTGTTTGCTTTTACGCAATTGAGTATCATACATTTGATAAGTCTTTGTTGGGCAAATTTAAATACGAAAATCCACAATTCGCAAATGAATTGGCTCTATTTTAATTTCATAAAAAATAGACACTTAATTTGGCTCAAAGTGTCTATTTTTATTTCAATAGTTTTAATTGCCGTAACTCTTAAGTCGTTTTTTTGTGTCGTTATTGTTTATTTTCAGTTGTTTCGTCTTTGTTTTCAGTTTCTTGTTTTTTAAGTTCATAACTTAAATTCATGCAGATCGAAATAATTCCGCTTGCAAGAGCTGCGCCAACAATGATTATCCAACCTGGATGCCACCAACTAATTGTAAGGCCAAGCACAATGTAAACAAAAATGCTTACAAGCATTAAAATGCCGCAGATTGCATCAGCAACAACTTTTGATTTTCCTTTTTTCATTATGTCTCCTCCTTTTAATATTATATCACTTTTAATAACTATGCCAAATTGATTTTTTGATATTTTTAAGCAACATTTAAAATATTATGAAAATTTTCATAAAATGTGATATACTTATTTTAGATGAGCTAAAAAACTTGTCTGGGGGAGATTTTATGAAAAGTAAAAAACTTATGATTGGTGCGGCTATCGCATTAAGTGCGGCATTGTTTGTTCCCGCTGCTGTTTGTTTGGCAGGTTGCGGCGCAGAAAAGCCTCAGCTTATCGGACTTAGTATAGAGAAAAATGGTGTAATCATTAACGATATTGTTATGGGTGAGAACGTTGTAGAATATGGAGAATATACTTTTGGGGAAGAAAGCCCAAAATGGGAATTTAAAATATATGCAAATTATAGTAATAATTCAAAGAAATTGGTTGATTTTAGTCAATGCAGGATAACATATGCTTATCAAGACGGTTCCGACCCTGTCGAGATTGATGCATTATCATTTTATTCTCCAGTTTATAATGTTGGAACATATTATATTAACCTTGAATATCAGGGTATGAAAATGAAGGTTTATTCAGTAATCAAAGCATCAACCGAATTGCCATATTCGATGTTTGTTTCACTTTATTCATGGCAATACAGCCATGAAAATAGTGTTGATGTGTCAGTTACTAGTTTAGACGAAAGTGTGTCACACACCATTTTTGTAATATCGAAACAAGATTATGACAACGCATTAAACTCAGCAAATTTTGAATCTGAAATGGAGAATGCTTCAGAACCTTATTATAAAAACATGAGACTTAAACCTGGTCAATATTATTTTTATGCTTTCATTCCAGCGCATGGTAACTATGCTTCTGGATATACAAAAATAAGCCACCTTGTAACGGTTGAAAAAGGTGTGTTGAAATATAATTTTAATGAAAAAGCATCGGCATCATATGAATACAACTATTATGGAAAAATGGGAGACATCCAACTTGGCGAAGTTGCAATCAATGCGGGCTGCACAATTACAAACTGGGCAGACGAAGAAGTAGAAGGAAGATTTGAATGGACTGACCCAACTGAAATGGTAAACTCAAACTCAACAGGATTAAGACAAGTTATTTTCGTTCCTGACAAAGTTGATGGCGTTGAAGTTTATGAAACATTAAACGTTAGCACAATCGACCTTGAAGGCTCAATTAAAAAAGGCAATGTTTACATGCCAAATTTGATTGAAACAGAAATCACTTACGACGGCCAAAATCATGAAATTAAAATTAAAGATTATGGAATTGGCAATGTAGTTTTGATCAACGGCGAGAGAACAACATTAGACGATGACGGCGTGCTTGCAATAGTTAAAGAAAAAGGAATTTACACATTTGTAATCGGCCTTTTAGATAAAGATAACTTCCAATGGTGGCGTTCTGACAACCAAGCATTAGGTTCAGGCGACATCACTTTAACATTTGAAGTAAAATAAAAATTTATAAACCAAGCAAAAAATGCAAAACGATAAGGTTTTGCATTTTCTTTTTTAGCAATAAAAAATTCAGCAAAAGTGCTGAGTTTTTTGGTGCACCCATCAGGGCTCGAACCTGAAATAAAAGTTCCGTAGACTTTCGTGATATCCATTTCACTATGGGTGCATTAGTTAAGACTGCCGTTAGTATAGCAAATATTTTGCAAAATGTAAACATATTTTAGTGTTTTTCTTGTTTTTTTAATAAAAAAATGGTAAAATTTACACGTTTAATAAAAATAAAAAATATACTGACTAGACGGGAGCTGAAATGGAAAAACAAAAAGTAATTATTGATACAGACCCTGGCGTAGACGACAGCGCTGCAATTATTCTTTCGCTTTATGACGAAAAATTGGATATTGTGCTTATCAGCACAGTAAGTGGGAATGTTGGAATCGACATGACAACTCGTAACGCTTTGCATTTGTTGGAACTTTTTAAAAGAACAGATATTCCACTTGTTCGCGGGGCGGCAAGACCAATGGTTCGTGAACCAAAAAACGCAACATACATGCACCAAAAGTTTGGAATGGGCGGATATGTTCCACCGGAAACGGTTGCTTTAAAACCTGTAAGCGATGACGTTGTTGAACAACTTTATGAGGCAATCAAGAAAAATAAAAACGACATCAGCCTTATCGTTTTAGGTCCACAAACCAACATTGGTAATCTTATTACAAAACACCCCGACGTTGTGGGAATGATTTCGCATATTTACTGTGAAGGCTGTTCACTCAATGGATATGAAGAGGGGGAAGACAGGTGGATTACTCACCTTTCATTTAATGTTTCAAGCGATCCCGAAGCGTTTAAAATCACAACTCAAAGCGGAATCCCTATGACTATCGTTCCTTCAAAGGCCGGAAGAGAAATGGCAAACTTTACTGAACAACAAGTTTATGATATGGCAAAAATAAACGACACTGGAAAATTTCTTTCAACAATGTATAGTGGATATTGGGAAAGATTTTATGAAGATAAGCGCGTCGCAACAAACGACACGTGTGCAGTGCTTGCTTGCCGCAATCCAGAATTTTTCAAAACCGCGAAAATTAAAATAGATGTCGATTTAGTTGAAGAACCTGGCAAAACAACAATTCACCAAGTCAAGGACAGCAACATCGAACTTGTTGTCGGTGTTGACAAACAAAAACTCCATAAATTCTATTTTGACGCAATCAAAAAAATGGACGGGTTTAAACTTAATATTTTTAATGAAAATAAATAATTAAAACATTAAAAGAAAATAACCATATAAAAATAAATAAAAAAGCGAGAATTTCTCGCTTTTTTGTTGTTTTGAGTTCGTTTATAAAATTTTGCGTGAAATGATGCATTTATGTTTTTAATTTTTATTGAGGCTTTTAGACAACTGTTTTTTCAACTACAAAATAATTTACGCCGTCTGTGGTTTCAAAATTGAAATCGGTTGCGCCAACACCTTTTAAAGTGAGAGCGAAGCCTTTGTTTTCTTCTGTTCCAATTAAGCCGTCAATGAATGGCTTTGCAATGCTTTCGCACAAAGTTTTCGCGTCGCCACATTTTAAGAAAGTGTCGATTGTTTTTATAAAGCTTTCGGTCTGCTTTGCGTCAAGGTTGTTTATTTCAAGGCTTTTACCTGTAAGTGTATAGGTAAATGGGCTTTCGCCTTTTTGGATTGTTACGGTTGCTGAAACATAAAGAGTTGATGGGATACGTTTGCCAATGATGTTGAGCGGGAATGAACTAAACTTTTCTTTGAGTGAAGATGCGTCAATTTTTGCGACGATGTTGATGTCTGATTTTACGTTTGTTTCGACTTCGCTGAATTTAACTTGTAAAATGTCAAAACCAAGTTCGTTGCCGCCGATATTTACTTTTGGACTGTTGCTAGATTCTAAAATAATTTTTAAAAGTGCGCCTACTTGTTTGTCAGTCAGTTTTAATGTGCCTTTCATATTTGAAACGGTTGAAGACATTTTATATCCATCTTCTGCCGAATGCGTGATAAGGTTTTCAAGCTGAGCGTTGATTGACGCTTGAGCCGATGCTTTGTCTTCCTCTGTGATGATGTTGTCAAATCTTTTTTCTTCATTAACTGTTTGGTTTAATGTTTTAATTTGCGATATTGTTGCAAAGACGCTGATGTCATATTTAACCTTTAAGAATATGCAAGCGCCACCAAAAGACAAGCCCGTCGTTATTACAATTCCTAGAATCCACAAAAGGAATCTTGCCCACCAAGGTTTTCTTTTTCTTTCTTTCATAAGGTTCTCCTCAAGCCCAATATATCACACTTGCAATTAAATTAAAAGAAAATTTTTAAAAAAAATGACATGGCGATTAAAAACGCAGCAAAAACAGCATAATATTTTTATGAAATTTTTTAAAAACTTGCTGCTTTATATAAGCGCATTCATGCCCATGTATTTTTTAGTGCTGCTAAAACTTGTGGTTGAATTATTAAATCACAACCTTACTTTTAACGTGCTTAACTCCATTAATCTGGCGACGCTTTTGCTGCTTATGATTGCCAGTGTGTGGGGGCTTGTGTGGAATATAAAATTTAACAAAGACAAGTCGATTGAAATTGTGATTTTGTCAAAGCACAACATTACCGACCAACACTTTTTGGGCTATTTTTCGCTCTTTGTGTTTTTCGCAATTCCGCTTGACCTTTCTCTCGTCAGCGCCTTTTGTATTTATGTTGCAATTTTGATAATGATAGGCGTTGTTTACATTAACAACTCGCTTTATTACATCAATCCGTGCCTAAATCTTTTGGGCTTCAATTTTTATGACATCACATATATGGAAGTTGGCTCGCGCACGCAACGCCATGCCAAAATTTTTTATCGTGGCGATCTCGAAATTGAAAACAAAACCTATTTTGTGAAACTGAAAAATGAAAATTTCAGTTTTATCGATAAATCCCACAAAGGAGTGAATGTTCAGCTTATCAAAAATAACGGCGAATAAGGCACCTAGAAGAGACAACGACGTTTTTCGCGATAAATTCCTCATCCGACAATAAAAATGTTTAAAATTGCTTGTTTTTTCCTATATAATATTATATAAT